>Ga0126371_10000500_pt1 | contig 32275 bp, 30 predicted proteins | sample PanSoiMetaPlot_4_FD_110145 | JGI IMG/M metagenome (GOLD analysis project Ga0126371, IMG submission 110145) | Tropical forest soil microbial communities from Panama - MetaG Plot_4 | ecosystem: Environmental > Terrestrial > Soil > Tropical forest > Bulk soil | place: Panama | collected 2016-02-17 | reverse complement strand
CGTTACACGCCGCCGCCACCGCCGCCGGTAGCGCGCGTTGCGCCGCCGCCGGCGCCGCCGGCGCGGCCGCGTGATGCCGCCTGGGGTGGACCACCACCGCCAGCGCCGTCGCGTGATGCTGCCTGGGGTGGACCGCCACCTGTCGCCCCAGCCGGCAGCATGGCGTTTGGCGGGCCGCCGCCGGTCGCTGGACCGCCGCCGATCCCTAGCGGCCTTATTGGTGGTGCAGCTCCGGCGCCCGCGCAAGCGCAAATGCCGCTGGGCACTGCCGGGATACCGCAGCCCACCGGCGGTGGTTTCGATTGGATGGCACTGTTGCGCATGCTGGTCGGCGGCGCACCCTCGGCGAACGCAACGCCATATACGCGCGGCATCCCGCCGCAAGGGCTGTTCTGACATGGCCGGAAGTACTGTCGCGCCAACCAATAAAGCCGTGGTGTTTCGCGGCAAGCCGCAGAAGGAGTTTTCGCGGCTTTATAAGCGCGGGATGATCTCCGATGCGGCGCTGCGCAAGACAAAGAAGAAGCACAGCAAGTTTCAGAAGCGCGCCGGGCATAATCCGCCGAAGCCGGAATTTTCTGCTCCGGTCTCTCGCTCGACCTATCAAAATTTGAAATCTTGGGAAGCGACAATGGAAGTGCAAGGCATGCTGCCGCGGCAAGATCCTGTGATTAGCAAACCGCAATCCGCTGCGGAGGCGGTGCAGAGGCGACGCGATATATAGGAGATACTCACATGCCGCTCGTCAAAGGCAAAAGCAAGCGTGTAATTTCCGAAAACATTTCGGAATTACATAGCGGCGCGACGCATGCTCGTACGGCGAAGAAGTTCGGCAAAAAACGCGCCGACAAGCAGAGCGTGGCGATCGCTATGAGCGAAGCGCGCAAGGCCGGCCACAATCCGCCGAAGCCGCATCATCACAAAGAGCGCGCTCATGAGAAGGGTGCTAAGGCCGGGCATGACCACGAGCTGATCGCCCACGCCAATCATCGTCTGCCGGCGCACATGCGCGGCAAAGGCATCATCTCCTCCAAGGCGATGGCGATCATGGGCAAGAAGCTCGCTGCCGAAGCCACGCCGGCGGTTGGCACCCATGTCGCCAAGGCCGGCAAGTCGCACGCCGCCAAGCCGGATGCCAAGGCGGCCAAGCCGTGGAAGGGGCAGAAGCTGCCCGGTTGGGCCAGCCCTGAGCACGGTAAGCAGGACGCCGAACGCGCGCATGCGGATCGCGAGCGCAATCGCAAGGGGCCGACCGGCAAGATGTCGTATAGCAAGCGGGTGGCGCACAATCAGCCGACGCCGAATTATACTCAAGTCGCGATGACGCAGAGCCCCAAGCGTCTATGGGTTGATCCACAGCCGTCCCGTGCTCAAAGCCTCAAGGAAGAAGAAAAGGAAATGGAGGGCGAACTTAATGATCCACGGACTGGTGGTTATTGGGATGAGGTAGGCGCGCGTGGTCGCTACTTGCCGCCAACAACGCCAGTTAAGGGTTGATGATGCCCGAGTCTCAACGCAGTCGCGGCAGCGGCTCGACCGCTGAGTATTATACTGGCTGGAACGGCGACGACGGCTATGCCGAGCAGCCAGCGCCAGCGCCGTTCGGTTATCTCTTGGCGCTCGATCTGTACGGCTGCCGCGATATTTATCTGTGCGACATCGGTCGCGCCTATGGCTTCCTCGAGGCGCTGGTGGCGGCGCTCGGCGTCCATAAGCAGGCGCCGCCTTATGTCGTGCTGTCGCCGTCCGAGTACGAAGACAAGGTCGGCATCAGCGGCTGGGTGCCGCTGATCGAAAGCGGCATTCAGATCCATACCATCCAGCGCAAACACTATGTCTCGATCGTGATCCATTGTTGCCGTAAGATCAACGATCGCATCGTGCGCGACATCGCCAATACGTTTTTTGAGCCGCGCGATTGCGTCAGCCAGAACATGACCTGCGGCAAGAAATATAATTGGGCGTAGCTGAGCGCGTGGCCTGGGATACGCCGGAAGTGGCGTTTCTGTTGACCGCCATCATGGTGTTTGTGTTTTTGATTGTGATGACGCGGAGAATGTAGTGCATGGCAAAGCGTTATGGTTCGCTAACTTGTTTGGTATGGGATCACGGCTTGTTTGTTGACGCCCTGGCAGTGCCATTGGCAAAGGATTTTGGTAGAGTGTTAGTTCATATTCCCTGGCAGAATGGCTACCCGCGTTCCAATGCGCCGACGATTGCGACTGGTATCGAAGACATCGAACGGGTGCTCAATCCGTGGGATTATTATGACGAGATCGATCTCTGGGTGTTTCCAGATGTGTACGAAGGCGACTTGCAACAGTACTTGGTCAATCAAGGCAAGCGCGTATGGGGCTGTCGCGGCGGCGAGGCTTTGGAGACCGATCGGCCCGGCTCGAAAGAGCATAGCAAGAAGCTCGGCATCGATATCGGCAACTACACCGTGGTCAAGGGGCTCGACGCGCTGCGCGCGCATCTGAAGAGCCATGATGACCAGTACGTCAAAGTCTCGGCGTTTCGCGGCGATACCGAAACTTTTCATGCGCCTAACTATGCGCATGCGGAAACCCAGCTCGACGAGCTGGAGCACAATCTTGGTGCCAAAAAGAAACTGATCGAGTTCACGGTCGAGGATGCGATCAACGACGCTATCGAAGTAGGCTACGACGGCTATGTGATCGATGGCAAGTTTCCGAAGACTGCGGCGCTTGGCGTCGAAGTCAAGGACAAAGCCTATGTCGGCAAGGTGATGCGCTACGAGCGCTTGCCGGAGAATATCAAAGACTGCAATGCCAAGCTGGCGCCGACGCTGAAAGGTTTTGGCTATCGCGGCTTTATCTCCACCGAGTTGCGCTGCAAAGATGATAAAGCTTATCTGATTGATCCGTGTTGCCGGATGGGGTCGCCGCCCGGTGAACTGTACGGCATATGGATCGCCAATCTTGCTGAGATTATTTACGAGGGCGCCGGCGGCATTGTCGTCGAACCGGAATACACCGCCAAGTTTGGCGCCATGTGCTTGCTGCTGTCGGATTGGGCGGATAACAACTGGCAGCAAGTGGAAATACCCAAGAAGTACAAAGACAACGTTAAGCTGCGCAACTCCTGTGTGATCGACGGCGAAACTTATTGCGTTCCGCAGTGGACTGGCATGCCGGAAATCGGCGCCGTAGTGGCGGTCGCCGACAGCGCCCAAACGGCGATGGATCAGGTCAAGGAGATCGCCGAACAGGTGCATGGCCATTCGATCGAAAAGCCGCACGATGCATTGGAGCAGGCGTGGGACGATTTGAAAGAAATTATGGGACCGGAGCCGACGCCGCCGACGCGGTTGCAGCGCGATGCGGAAAAGCTACTCAAGTCCGGCAAGATCAGTCAGCGCGCCTATGAGAAAATGGCGGCGAAAGCCTCTTAACTAATTCGGCACCGGCGGCGGTAACCCTGTCACAAGGTAGGTGCTGCCCGTCCCGGGATTCTCCTTTTTGGAACTTAATGTCCGTACAAGGTGCAATGCGAGCGCATGGTGCGTTCACGTCGCCGGTGCCGATAAGGATTAAGCTCATGCCGAAGACCAAGAAAGTGCCGTTGCCGAAACTTAAGAAGCTGAAGCCGTGGAAGATCGGCGGCAAGGTGGTTGGTGGCAAGATCAAAGGCTTGATGAAGAGCGGCAAGATTTCGCCAACGGCGGCGCAATCCGTGCTGGGTTCGCAGATCGGCGTGAAGAAGCCGCGCGGCGGCGTCGGTAAGGGCATGGCCGGAATGTGAGGCGACAATGATGATCCATGCGCTGGTGACGTTCGTCGTCTACATCATCGTGCTCGGTTTGGTGGTCTGGCTGCTGCTGTGGCTGATCGATTATGTGCCGCTGCCGGAGCCGTTCAACCGCGTCGCCAAGGTGATCATCGTCGTGGTCGCGGTGTTGATCTTGATCTTGCTGCTGTTGCAGCTCGCCGGCCTGGGCGGCGTTTCGCTCGGGGGCTTGCGTTAGCGCATGCCGACGCCCGGCAGTGAAGTCGCCAATGCGATGGCATCTGCAGATGCGGCGCGGATGCGCGTGTATCGTGATCAGGTGCCGATCGATGAATCGCACACGCCGCAGCAAACAGATGACCTTGATGAAGAGCGCGGGCAGTTTCTTCCTGTAAGGAAATTGCGAGAACAATATATCGACTATTTGTATACCAAGATTGAGGAGATCGAGGAGCAAAAACAAAGTCGCTATTATGTTCATGGCGCCCAGTGGACGCCGGCGCAAATCGAAGTGCTGCGCAAGCGCCATCAACCGCCAGTGACATGGAATCGGACGGCGCGCAAGATCAATGCCATTGTCGGCTTGATCGAGCGCATGCGCAGCGATCCGCGAGCGCTGCCGCGGTCGCCGAAGAGCGAGCAAGCTGCGGAAATCGCCACCCAGAGCCTGCGCTATGTGCTCGACGCCAACGAGTTCAAGACCGTCGATCCGTGGTGTTTGTTGCAGGCGTGCATTGATGGCATCGGCGGCGTGCAGCTGGTGCTGACACAAGGCGATACCGGCGATCCGGATATAAAATTACCGTGGGTGATCGGCGATGAATTTTTTTATGATCCTAAAAGTTATCGCATGGATTTCGCTGACGCCCGTTACATGGGCATATCCAAATGGCTCGATGTCGATGCCGCCATCGATTTATTTCCAGATAAAGAAGAACTGTTGCGCGGGCTTGTTGAAGGCGACAGCGATCTCACGACCAACGCAGATCGCGAGTATAAGTGGGTTATCACCGCAACTAAGCGGGTGCGCTTGGTCGAGCATTGGTACGCCAACAGAGGTTCGTGGAATTGGGCGTTTTATATCTCCACGGTGCTTTTAGACCAAGGTCAATCGCCGTGGTTCGACGACAAGGGCAAGCGCATGTCGTCGTTCAAAATGTTCAGCGCGGCGATTGATCATGACGGCGACCGCTATGGCTTTGTGCGCAATCTCAAAGGCCCGCAGGATGTGCTCAATGCCGGCAAGGCCAAGATCATGCACATCGCCAATTCGCGGCGTTTGATTGCGGAAAAAGGCGCGGTAGACGATGTTGAAATTGCCCGCCGCGAATGGGCGCGGCCGGACGGCTATGTCGAGCATAATCCGGGCAAGCAGATTACCCCCGACGATACCAAGACGGAGCTGGCGGCGTATGCAACATTCACCACCGAAGCGGCGCAGGAGATTGAGCAATTCGCTAATCTTAATCTGGCGCAGCTTCCGGCGCAGGCGATTGCCAACATGAGTGGCCGCACGGTGGAGCTGCTGCGCCAGCCCGGCATGGCTGAATTGGGGCCGTTCATTCTCGCCTATCGCTCGTGGAAGCTGCAACTTTATCGCGGCATCTGGACCAATCTGCAGCGCTATTGGACTGCCGAGCGCTGGCTGCGGGTCAACAACAATGAAGGCTTGGCGCGGTTTATCCAGATCAATGGGCTTGGCCTCGATCAGTTTGGCCGGCCGGTGATTGTCAATGCGGTCGGTCAGGTCGATGTCGATATCATTCTCGACGAAGGCCCGGATGTCGGCAGCTTGATGAGCGATACTTATGAGATGCTCAAGGGCTATCCGCCGGGCACATTCCCGCCGCAAGTGTTGATCGAGATCTCGCCACTGCCGCGTTCGGAAAAGGATCGCTTGCTGCAGATCATGGCGCCGAAGCCGCCGCCGCCGAATCCGATGCAGGAGATCATTACCAAGCTGCAACTCGAGGGCGCCGCCGCCGACGTGGCGCAGAAGGGCGCCAATGTGCGCAAGACGCACGCTCAAGCCGAGCAAGCGCTGGCGACTGCGGCGGAAAAACATGCCGCGACGCCGCTAGCGCATGTGGACGATCAGCAAGCCGCCGCCGAGTTCTCGCGCGATACCTTGATGCAGGCGCTGGAGCTGAATCAGAAATTCCAGCAGATGGATCACGAAAAGCAAATGCAGCAGCAGCAATTGGCGCAGCAAGCGCAGCAAGCGGCGCAGCGGCCGGCGGCGCGGCCATGAGGATTAGATCATGACACGGATATTTGCCATCGCGCTGGCGCTGGCGCTCAGCGTCGCGTCGGCGCGAGCGCAGCAAGGCACGGCGACGACGATCGCCAATGGTACGATCGTTATCACCAGCACGTTTCAGCAAATCTTAGCCGGCAACGGCACGCGCCGCGGCTGCACCATCCAAAATCAAGGAAGCCATGTGATGTATGTTTATCCCGGTGTGACTACGGCGGCGACCACCGCGGCGTCGCTGCTGTTGCAGCCGGGGCAGACTTTTCTCTGTCAGGCGACCGGCTCCAGTGTGATCACTGATCCGATCAGCATGACCGGCACCTCCGGCGATGCTTGGGTTGCTAACGAGCAGAGGACGCCATGAAACGCTTGTTCGCTGCGCTGTGCTGCTTGCCGCTGCTGGCGACGCTGGCGGCGGCGCAGATGTTGGGTCCGGGCGGCGCTGGCGCCGGCGGCGCTGGTGCCAGCGCCGGCGTTTTGTTCACGACGACAGGTGCTAATTCCTGGACGGTGCCGGCGACGGTGACAGTGATTTATGCCGATGCTTGTGATGGCGGCCAAGGTGGTGCTGGTGGTCAGGCGTCTGCTACGGGCGGTGCCGGTGGCGGTGGGGCGGGCGGGAGTTGCGCTGTCGGTTATGCCATGAGTGTGACCCCCTTAAGCACACTCACAATCACGGTAGCGCCGGGCGGCATTGGCGGCACGGTAGGCAACTCCGGAAACCTGCCAACAAGTCATACTAATATCACTGGCGCCAATATTCCTTTCCCGGTGTTTAATCATACCGGCACACCCTTTGACTTTTCAGTGGCGGCAACCACGGGAAGCGCCGGTGCCGGTGGCAATGGTGGTACAGTATCGTCGATTGCGCTGAGTGGAGGAACGGGCGGATCGACGACAACAGTGGGTGCTGGCGGCGCTTCTGGCGCTGCTTTTAACAATGCCAATATCATTTTGGGTGGCAGCGGCGCCGGTGGCGGTGGCTCCAACGGTACCACGGGCCAGAACGGCGGCAATTCTTCGGTGGTTGGTGCATGGGGCGGTGGTGGACATGGCAATGCCAGTGGTGCCGCCGCCGGCGGGGGTGCGGGTGGTCCGTGTCAATATGGAATTGGTGGCTTAGGCGGCACCAACGTTGCTGGTGGCGCACCAACCCAAGGTTATTGCGGTGGCGGTGGTGGCGGAGCATCGAACCAAGCTGGCGGCAATGGTGCTCAAGGTTTTGCGCAATTGAGATATTAAAGGAACTAAGGCATGCGCAGGCTCGGATTCGCGATAGTGTTGACGTTTGCCGCTTTCGCCGGCGGCACAGTTGCGCAAACGCTTGGCGGCGCGATCATTCAACGCGCTGTCGCTCTGGTGTTGCCGAGCATTATTTATAATCCGCTCAATTCCAACCCGAGCAATACTGCGGCTACGCAACAGGGTGGTCCGCTTGGCGCCAACGCTATCGGCATCAATGGCGGATCGCTCAATGTGTGGAATGGCGCGCTATATGGTTGGGGCGGTTCGGTAACCGGTCTGTGCGTTTTAACCGGTGGCCTCGGCGCCAATTATCCTGGCACGTCTTGGCAACAGCTCGGTAATTGTCCGATCAACGGTGGTGTCGGCGGCAATAATAACGGTTTTGCTACTTCGGGCCGCGACAATGTCGGCGGCGTGGTGGCAATAACCTCGCAAACAGCACAATTTGGCGCACTCAATGGCACGTTCACGGCGACGACGTTTGTTCCTTTAACTCCTTTGAACGCCACGCAGTTGAGCAATATGCGTGTTGGCATGGCGATTGATACCAATGATGCTTCGCCTTGTTCGGGAATTATTTCAGGCTGGGCCAACGACGGCAGCTCGGTGACGGTGCCGGCTTGGTATGTGCAACCGGGCGGGGGTGCTTGCACGCCGGTTGGTTCGGCCGCGACTATTAATCAGCGCTGGAAACTCTTCGGTATGAATGTCGTGGCGCGCCGTGACGCCGGCGGCGAGCCCAAGCAAAGCATAGGTACGGAATTCGATTGCGGGAACAACTCCGGCGTCGATGATACCGGCATTCAAGAAGTCGGGATGCCAACACCGTATGATGGCTGCATCGATCTGGTGAACATTTATAGCAACATCGCTTCGTTCGGCCTGATTACCCGCGGCAAATTTAATAGCGGCATTACTCTTAATCACACCGGTTTGTATGGTATCAACCTAGCGCCGATGACGATTACCGCAGGCGGGGCGCCGATCGTCGCCAATTTGATCACGCCGGCAACATCATCTGCGACCTGCACCACCGGCTCGATCGAGTGGGACGCGAATTTCATTTACATCTGTACGGCAACAAACACGTTAAAGCGCGCCACGCTGGCGGCGTTCTGATGGCGACTGTTGCACCGCTGATGATCGCCTGAGGTATTGATATGCGAAAATTTATGATGGGAAAATTTTTATTGATTGCGGCGATGCTTTGTATCGCGCTGATCGGCGGTGTCGTGGCGCAGACTATTGGGGGTGCTATTATCAGTATCTACGCGCAAAACACCACTTATTCGTTTAGTGTTATGGATTATGGTGCAAGGTGCGACGATGTCACCGACGATGCGGTCGCCATCAATTCCGCGATTGCGGCGGCGCGGGCCCAGCAAGCGACAGCCCCGTTATGGACCGTGACCATTCAGTTTCCGCCAAACCGGACTTGTTTGATCAGATCAACGTTGAATTTTACCGGCCACCATTCGCTGAGCAGTCCGACGCCATTTGGTGCGAGCTTTGCTGGCGGCTTCGTCCAAGGCGGCAATATTGACTGTCAAGTTAACGGCGGGCCGTGTCTTGACGCGCTTGGCGCGATGTCAATGACGTTTGCGGATATGCACATCTATGGCAACACTACCAACCGTCCAACGATCGGTATTCAGTTCGGTGTGACTATTTCCGGTACGACGGCGGGCAGCAATACGATGCGGCGGATGAAGTTTTACGGCTTCTTTTCCTTCACCGCGATCTACAACTTTGGTTCTGAAGTCTTCAAATACGATAATTTGGCTGTTCTTAATCAAGCCGATGGATATGCGGTTGTTCTTGATGGCAGCAATCATTGGAATATTAACAGTGCTTTTGAGCCCGAAGGCATTGCCCAAAACACCGCCACGACTTTCGAAGACCAGACCTTCATCACTGGTGCATATCAAACCAATAGTTCGACCAAGCCGGCGTTTTGGGTCAGCGGCACCGGTCGCTTGCGTGCCCATCAGATTTACTCATCAACTGGTGCGCCCTGCAACGTCACCTATTACATTTTCGCTGCCAACTATTATGGCAATAACGAAAATATCTGGGATGCCCACTTCGAGCCAACGAGTGCGACTGATACTTTCTGTTTCGATGGCACGGTCGCTTCGCCGATCTTGAAAGGTTTTCGCTACTCAACCGACAACGCTTCGCAGGTCTCTAATTCTAATTTTAAAATTCTCAACACCTCCAGCATCACCTCGATGGAGGTTGATGACATTGATCTCAGCGTTGTCCCGTCGCCGCAAACCCAAGCTTCGCCTGCCAAAATCTTTGATAACGCAGCACTCTGGACCGTGTCGGGCCGCGTCTATGTCGCTGTTGCGGCGCAATGGGTGGAGCCTTACGGTTTCTCCGGTCGCATTTGCATCACCACCTCATGCACCATTTATGTTCCGACTGAGCCGCTCAACCAAAACGCCGATTTCCTGGTTAGCCAAATCGCCTACAGTAACTTGATTAGTCCAGCTGCTACCATATTTACGCCCATCGATGGATGGATATGGAGTGCTGCTGGCGGTACCGGCAATCGCGTATCCTATCAGCGGGTCGCCGCCTCTGGAATTCCCTACGACTTTTCCGTGCAAGCCAGCCATGCGCTTGGCGGCAATACCACGCCAACAGCCGGCCAATACAGTGGTCTTGTGACGCGAATGGGCGAGGGCGAGGACTTTTGGCCGGCGCAATTTGGCACGGCCAGCGCTCAGCCAATTCAAGTCGAGTGGTGGGCGCAAGCCAACAATGCCGGAGTTTATGCCTTCCGCTGTGGCAATAACGCAAGCAGTCGTTCTTACATAATCAACTTTACCATCGCTGCGCCGAACACTTGGCAACGTTTTCGCTATACCATTCCCGGCGACACTACTGGAACTTGGGTTTTGACTGAAGGCATAACGCCTATGAATTGCGGCTTTACGTTCCAGGCCGGCACAACTTTTCAGAACGCGACGACAGGGCAGTGGCTGGCAGGGAATTTTCAGGCAACCGGCAGCGAATTCGCCTTTACCAATACGACGGGTTCGACTTTTAACTGGGCCGGATTTCGTGGTTATATCGGAACGCTGATGCCCTTTAAGCAGCGCTCACGTCCCGATGCTATTCTCTTAGCCGAACGTTATTACGCCAAATCATTTCTCCACCAACAACCTCCAGTGCAGAATGTTGGAAATCAAACTGGGGCGGTGACTATAACTTTGCCTTATGCGCAAACGACTTTCGGCAGTATCGTTACGTACGTTCGATTTCCGCGAGATTTTTTCCGTCCGGGTGGTACGGTCGCGCCGGCAATGACTTTCTATTCAACCAATGCCGCAACCGCCAATTGCTACAACGTCACCAAGGCTCGCGATAGCGGCGCGGCGGCCGCCAGCAATATCGGCAATACTGGTTTTACGCTCACTTGCACTCTCGTCTCGGGCGACGCTATTGGCGATACGCTCGCTGTTCATTGGACTGCCGATCTACAGAGTCTCTGATGGCGACTGTTGCACCGCTCATGATCGCCCTGCCTGAGCCCGGCGACCCGCCGGCCTGGTTGCTGCAATGGGGGCCGATGCAAAACGGCGATGTCGGCGCGGCGCCGGATTTTATGTTCTGGAACTACGCTGACCGCAGTCTCCAGCTCGCCGGCACGTTTGGCACCGGCGGTACGTGTTTGATCGAAGGTTCAAATGATGGCAGCAACTACATCACTTTGAGCGACTCCAACGGCAATCCGTTGTCGCTGACCGCCGGCGCCATGAAAGTCATCACCGAAGTGCCGCGCTACTTTCGCCCGCGCGTCAGCGCCGGCGACGGCACGACTTCGCTTAATGTGTCGATGTTGATGCGGCGTACCACGCCGCAGACGTGAGGTGGATGATGAGCCCTGAGGAAGAGACGTTCGACAGTGCTAAAAGATTTGCGGAAATGTTTCCGGGGTTTCTGCATGCCGCGCAAGTGCTGAAAGATGCCAATGACAAACTGCTTGCGGTCAAGGGCTGGGAAAACCGCGTCGCCGCCGCCAAGGCCGATATCGACAAGGCACAGCAGCAAGCAAAAAAGCTCATCGACGATGCGCAGCAGCGCGCTGCTGCGCTGACCGACGAAGCCAAAAAAACCGTGGCGATGATGGTCGCCGACGGCGAGCGCAAGGCGCAGCAAAGACTGATCGATGCTACTGCCGCGGCCGAAGGCCAAAACCGGCAATTGGCGAGCGGTATCGCCGAAGCCGAGCGCAGCAAAAAATCGCTTGACGAGCAAATTGCCGCGCTGACCGCCGAGCTGCGGCGCCTGACCGGCGAGCGTGACAGCGCGCATAACGCGCTGCTGCAGACGCGGCGCGACCTCGACGGCTTGCGGCAGCGTCTGGCGGGCTAAAGCCATGGCCTCGACGTACAATAAATTTAATCTCTTCACCGACGACGTGGTAAAGGCGGTGCTGAATTTCAGCAGTGACACTATCAAGTGCATGCTGACCAACACCGCGCCGGTCGCCACCAATCATATTTATAGCGATATTTCCGGCACCGAGCTCGCCAGCGGCAACGGTTACACCACGGGCGGTGCGACCAGCGCGATCACACTGGCCAATTCGTCCGGCACCGAAACCGCCACTGCGGCGAGCGTGAGCTGGACAGCGACCGGTTCGATGGGACCGTTTCGCTATGCGGTGTTTTACGATTCAACGCCGGCCAGCACCAAAACACTGATTTGTTGGTTTGATTACGGATCGTCAATCACGTTGGCAACGGGCGAGAAATTCGAGGTGGACCCGAACTCGGCGAGCCCGACCGGGACATTGTTTACGCTGGCGTAGCTGATGGTGTGAGTGATGGCGATTTATGTCTATCAGACCAGCACGGGCGCGCTGGTATCGCAAATCCCCGAGAATATCACTATAGCGCAGGCGCAGAGCCAAGGCTTGCTGGCGTCCAATGCCGCGCTCGCCGCTCAAGGTTATGCGGCCGTTGATGGTCTGCCGCCGCTCGATAGTAGCCATAGCTGGGATGCGGTGACGCATAGCGTGATTAGCGTTCATCCGCCCGCGTCCAACGATGCGCTGGCGGCGGTGCTCGGCAATGCCAGCCAAATTTGTCAGCGGAAGGCGACCGCGGCGCAAGCCAAGGGCCAGACGGTGGCGGCGCAAAGCTATTTAATGCAAGCCCAAGGTTATTCGCTGCAAGCAAAGGCGATTCCATGACGGCGATTGTAGTTGATGGCTCGACGCCATTTGGCGGCATGGTGAATACCGCGGTCGATCAGTTGTTGACGGTGATTGACGATATTCACCGCGCCAATCAGGCGCAGGCGCAGGCGCAGAGCGGCGCGACGACGCCGACCGCCGCGGCGCTGGAAGGCCGTGGCAATAATTTCGGTGTGGTGGCGAGCGCGACGCCGGGCGAACAGGGCGCGGCCTGGGCCTATGCGCTGGGCAATCTTGATACCGCACTGCAATCGTTTCTCAGCGCCAACCAAGGCTCGATCACGGCGTTGGATAACGGTTAACGCATGCCTGGTGGTTTGCCAATCGGGCTCGATCTGTGCAACGGTCAAAGCCTCACCGCCGGCAATATCAGTTTTACCGCCAGCGTTGGCTCCAAAAGCGCTTACACGCAAATCATCGCTTCGACTGCGGCCGATACCTGCTGGATGTGCGTCGCCTTCATCACCAATGTTGCGGCAAGCCAAGCGATTGACATTGCCGTCGGCGCGGCCGGGTCCGAACTGGTGATCGTTCCCAACTTGATGCTTCAGGGTTATACGCCGAGCGGCACGACGATTAAGATCGGCAGCGCTTTTTATAGCTTTCCGTTGTCGATCCCGCAGGGCACGCGAATCGCCGTTCGGTCGCAGGCGTCGGCGGCCGGCAGCACGTTTGTCAATATGTGGACGTTCGACGCCGGCTTTACGCAAATCGAAGGCATTGCTGGCTTCGATGCCATCGGGTGGACCAGCGGCACCACACTTGGCACCACGCTGACGCAAGGCTCGCCCGCTGGCACCAAAGGCTCGTATGCGCAATTGATTGCTTCCACCGCGCGCGATTACATCGGTCTGTTCGGCTATGTTGATTCGCAAAACTCCACCGCCAACGCCAATTATTCGAATACCGATATTGCCGTTGGCGCCTCCGGTTCCGAGCAAATTATCGTGCCGAATTGGGGGACTTGGTTAACGCAGGCCCAAGAGGGCGAAACGCCGTTTTTCCCGATTGCCATTCCAGCGGCAACCAGATTGTCGGCACGCTCGTCTGGCGGCGCTTCGACCACGCTCGGGCTGACGGTCTATGGTGCCTATCAATGACCTGGACCTTGTCGCAGAGCGGCACCACGGCGGCGTTGACCATCAGTAGTGAAACAACGCTCGGCTCTGCGGACACCAACAATGCCACCTTCGTTCTGGTGGTCGATTGCAACGCCATGGCTGCTGGCGACATTGTCGAATTACGGCTCAAGACGATGACCCTGGCGGCAGGCACGACGCGACAGGTGTGGAAGGGCGCCTATCAGCATGTGCAGCTCAATCCCATCAAAATCTCGCCGCCGATCGCGTCCGATCAATCGCTGACGTGCACCATTAATCAAACAGCGGGAACCGGCAGGACTTTTCCCTGGAAGCTGTTACGTATCTAGTCAACTCTAGTTAACCATGTACATCCAATATGGCCTGATCAGTGAGCTGCCGGCGCTGCGACAGCTCGCGCTCGGCGCCGCGGCCGGCAGCTACACGATCACCGGCAGTGCGGCGCAGCTCTCGCAACATCTTCTCGCTGCGCCCGGCAGCTATACGATCACCGGCAGTGCGGCGCTGCTTGCCGAAACCCATAAGGTTCTCGCCAGCGCCGGCAGCTATACGATCACCGGCAGTGCGGCGCTGCTTGCCGAAACCCATAAGGTTCTCGCCAGCGCCGGCAGCTATACGATCAGCGGCAACGCGGCGCTGCTTGCTGAAACCCATAAGGTTCTCGCCAGCGCCGGCAGCTATACGATCAGCGGCAGTGCGGCGCTGCTTGCTGAAACCCATAAGGTTCTCGCTAGCGCCGGCAGCTATGCGCTGACCGGGGCCGCCGCCAATCTGGTCTTTACGCCGGTCGGCACGTTTGTGCTGGCGGCGGCGGCCGGCAGCTACACGATCAGCGGCAGTGCGGCGCTGCTTGCTGAAACCCATAAGGTTCTTGCCAGCGCCGGCAGCTACACGATCAGCGGCAGTGCGGCGGCGCTGCTGCAAACGCATCACGTTTTCGCCGCGCCCGGCAATTACGCGATCAGCGGCAGTGCGGCGGCGCTGCTGCAAACGCATCACGTCTTCGCCGCCGCCGGCTCTTATGCGCTGACCGGCATGCCGGCGAATCTGACGCATCTGCTGGCCGGCATTTTGCCGGCGGCGGCCGGTCAGTATGTGATCACCGGCGCGCCAGCTCAGCTCACCGGCCCGGCTGCGGCTTTGGGCAAGGGCGAATGGCTGATCCCTGCCCGGCGTCGCTCACGAAGGTAGGTTCATCATGACACGCATTTTGCTTGCGCTGGCGCTGGCGCTGGCGCCAGTCACCGCGGTTGCACAGAACCAATGGGGCACGCCGGGCGGCCCGCGCGCCAATGGCTTTGTTGGCATGTGCTTGAATTCCGCCGGCAAAGCGGTGTCGTGGTCAACCGGCACCTGTGTTGGCTCGATCCCGGTGACTGGCAATTTCACGGCGTCGGTGTCGCCGTTTCAGCCTTCGACGAGCGGCGCCCGCATCGCGCCGCTGACGGTGATCGGGGCCGATTCACAGTCTGCATTGCCGACTGGCGCCGTGGTCGATGTCGGCAACGTTGGCAGCAATCCGATTTACTGCAATGTCAACGGCCTATCGGCGTCGGTTTCTGACAAGGCGATCGCCGCCAATTCCTGGTTTGAATTCGCCATCCCGCCCGGCGTCACCAGCATCCATTGTATTGCGCCGATCGGCAACAGCACGGCGAATCTGGTCGGCGGCTCTGGTCTGGGCACCGGCGCCGGCGGCGGCGGCGGCGCCGGCGGTGGCGGGCTGTCGGTGATCGATAGCGCCAATTGGACGGCGGCGTCTTCACCGTTCACGCCCGCAGGCGGGCAGTATAATCCTTCGGCGACAGGGTTGACTCCCGGGCAGCAAGGCACGCTGGCGCTCGGCGCAACCCGGCATGTCTTGGTTACGGAAGACAATTCGACAACCACTGCCGCTAATATCATCGCTTCAGCGATGAGCGGCACGGTGCCGGGCGCGGCGCCGAGCAGGACCACGATTGTCGGCTCCATCGCTACTAATGGGACGGCGCTGCCGGCTCCGACTCCCGGCCAGACCTTGCCCTTGCAGAGCGATGCCAGCGGCCGCTTGATGGTCAATTGTGGCACCGGCTGCTTGGCGGCGACGACGGGCACCAGCGCTCAGGACGCTGCGGCATTCACGCCTGGCACCACGACCTATACGCCGATCGGCGGCACCTTTAACACCGGCCTCACGCCGCTGAGTTCGGGCCAAGGCGCGGCGGCGGCGCTGACCGCAGCGCGCTCACTGCATGTCTTGGACGACAATTCGGCAACCATTGCGACCAATATCATCGCTTCGCAGATGACCGGCACGGTGCCGGGCACGGCGCCGAGCAGGACCGCGATTGTCGGCACCATCGCCACCGGTGGGACGCTGCCGTCCCCGACTCCCGGCCAGACCTTGCCCTTGCAGAGCGATGCTAGCGGCCGCTTGATTGTCAATTGTGGCACCGGCTGCGCCGGCGCCGGCGGCACGGCGGCTGCAGACAACGCGGCATTTACTTTTGGTAATCCTGGGGGCGGCTCGAGCTATACGCCAGTCGGCGGTGTCTTTAACAACACGATTATTCCCCTGAATTCTGGCAGCGCCGGCGCCGCGGCGCTCACTTCGGCGCGCTCGCTGCATGTCTTGGACGACAATTCGGCGACTGTCGCCAGCAACACGTCAGCGGCGCAGATGAGCGGCACGGTGCCAGGCACGGCGCCGAGCAAGACCACGATTGTCGGCACCATCGCTACTAATGGGACGGCACTGCCGTCCCCGACTCCCGGCCAGACCTTGCCCTTGCAGAGCGATGCCAGCGGCCGCTTGATTGTCAATTGCGCTACGGGTTGTACCGGCGGTGGCGGCGGTGGCGGCACCAGCGCGGTGGACACCGCGGCGTTCACCGCCGGCACCACACCCTATACGCCGATCGGTGGGGTGTATTTCACCACGCCGCCAACGGCCTTGACCAATGGCCAAGCGGCTGCAGCGGAGCTGACCGCGGCACGCTCGCTGCACACCTTGGACGACAATTCGGCGGCGATTCTCGCTGCCGTCAGCGGCCCGGTGCCGAATCCGAATACCCCGGCCGGCTGGGGCATTATTGCCCAAGGCTCGACTACGGCCGGCCAGTCCGGACAATTGGCGTTCGGCGCCGTGACCACCAATCCGCCGACATACAGCAGCGCGCAATCGTCGCCGATGTCGCTCGATACCGGCGGCAATCTGCGGGTCAATTGCACCACCGGTTGCTCGTCTTCGGGTGGCTCGTCCTTGGCGGACGCCGGCAGCTTCAGTCAGGGTCCGGGTGGCACCCCGACTTCGGGCACGGTGGCGATGGGGCTTTATACTACCGCCGTCAGCAATCTCGCCACCGGCCAGGCCGGTGCGCTGCGCGCCACCATCGATCGCAAATTAATGACCGATGTGCCCAACATCGAAGTTGCTTTTAACGGCGCCGCCGCGGCCGCCAATGCCGCCCAAGTCGGCGGCGTTTACAATACTTCAGCGCCGACCTTGACGGGCGGTCAGGGCGCGTCGCTGCAGCTCACCGCCACCGGCGGCGTTCGCACCAGTGTCGATAACGTCAACGTTAACGGCCCGGCAACGATGGCCAATGGCTCGCCGGTGACGATCGGCGGCGGCAATACCTCAGTGCCGATTAATATCGGCACGGCAACAACGACGCAGCTTGTTGGCCTCAGTGGTTCGACCAAAATCTATGTTTTGGCATGGGATGTGATTGCCGGCGGTACCGGCAACATCACGCTGGAATACGGCACCGGCACCAATTGCGGCACCGGCACCACGGCATTGACCGGCGCTTATCCGTTGGTCGCGCAAGCTGGCATTGCCAAGGGTGCTGGCTCGGCGCCGGTGTTTGTGGTTCCGGCGGGCAATGCGCTGTGCGCTTTGACCAGTGCCGCCGTGCAAATGTCCGGGTCCGTGACGTATCAACAGTTTTGAGGTTCAAATGTGGCTTCGCCGCGGTCTCAGCCTCAGTCTGGCGTTGCTGCTGCTGTGGGCGTTTGTTGATACCGGACAGGCGTATTTGCTGCTGACCGCGGCGGGCAGCGGCAGCATCGGCGCCGGCGGTGTAACATGGTCCAGCAATTTGTTGCCGTCGAGTCAGCAAAATTTCAGCGCCTGCAATACAACCGGTTGGTTTCCGACCAACGGCACCTGTACCACCGGCCAGAGTGATCCGCTGGGCGGCACCACGGCGGCATTGTTTACCGACAACACTGCGACCGGGTCGCCGCAGCATTATCTGAGTAATGCGCCTTATATCTCGCGCGGCACTTATCCAGCCTTTCAGGCGCAAATCTATGCCAAGTCGGGGACGTTAACGCAGGCCGGAATGCAGATTGCCAGTGCCGCTGCGGGCATTAGCGGCTGCCAGGTGATTTTTGATTTAGCTGCGGTCACTGTTGTCGGATCGAGCGTTTATGGCGGCCAATGGACCTGTGGCACTGCGACCATTGGGACTGACAGTAATGCGACTGGCTCCGGCGGCAACGGTTGGTATTTGCTGACCATGCAGGCGACGCCAAACGCGACGCCGACCGATGTCGGCATGTTGGCGATGTCGGCTAAGGGCGGTGTGGTAAACTATAACGGGACCAGTCAAACTGTGTCTTTTTCTACGCCGGTCGTGAATGGCCAGATCACCGGCGGCGGTGGCGGGCCGTGCTCGCAATACACCGCGCTGGCCTCGCGCTTGACGACGGGTTATAACGCTGCCGCGGTGCAGACTGCGATTTGCGGCATTGTCAGCGATAACAGCAACACATTTCCGTTTGATGTGTTTTATGTGCATGCCATCGATCAAACGGCAAATGCCAAGGTCAATTGGGCCTCCAGTTCTTTCACCGCGACCTATCACGGCACTCCCGCCGAAAGCACGAAATTCTCTGCCAATAACGGTTACACGGGTGATGGCTCAACGGTGTATCTTGATACTGGCTATGTGGCGTCCACCAATGCGGTGCAATTGGCGGTGGCGAACGGCGCGATGGGCGGCTGCATTACCACGGCCCGCACCGCGGCTGCGGCCTATAATCTGGCCGGGGTGTTTGACAACACCAACTATTTGTCCATCTGGCCAAACTATACGGGCAACAAAACTTATTTTGATGTCAATGATCCGAGCGGCAACAATCTTGCCGTCAGCACGGCGCAAGGCATGTGGGTGGCCTCGCGCACCGTCAATAATCAGCTTAATCTTTATCGCAATGGCGCGGCGGTTGCTGGATCGCCGGTATCGTCGTTCAGCGCCGCGTTGCCAGTGACGGCAAAAGTCAGCGAGCTGGCGCTGAATACCGCCGGCAGCTACGGCGCCTTTAGCAATGATCAGATCGCCTATTTCTTTATCGGTGCGGGGTTGACGGCGACGCAAATCAGCAATCTGCGCAGTCGCATGAACACTTATCTCAGCACCATCGGGGGCCCGAGCGTATGCTGAAATTTGTGGCGTTGTGTGTTGCGTTACTGGTGCCAACGTTCGCTATGGCGCAGTTCGCCAGCTTTATGGTCAATGGTGCTGGCGTGTTTGCGCCGCCGCCGCCGCTGACGCCGGTGGTACAGAACATTTCGCCAACGTCCGGCCTGGCTGCGGGCGGCACTCCGGTTGTCATTAGCGGGACCAACCTGGCCACGGCGACCGGGCCGAACGGCGTGCAGTTCGGCGGTGTCAATGCCGCGTCCTACACCGTCAATTCGCCGAGCGCAGGACAGATTACCGCGAACAGCCCGCCGGGCACCGCCGGTAACGTCGTGCATGTGCAAGTGACGACGCCGGTCGGGACCAGCGCGGCAACCAGCGCTGATCAATTCACTTATGGCGCGCCGGCGCCGGTGGTCTCCAGCGTTACGCCGAATGTCGGGCCGACCTCCGGCCTGACCTCGGTGACCATCACGGGCTCGAATTTTACCGGGGTCAGCGCGGTGACGTTCGGCACCCAGCAGAATGCGCAATCTTTTCAGTTCATTTCAGCGACGCAGATTACCGCAGTGAGCCCGTCGGCAGTCGCCGGCACAGTGGATGTGCAAGTGACAACGCCGGGCGGTATCAGTGCGGTCAATACCAGCGGCTGTCCGCTGGCTACGCCGTGCGATCAGTTTACGTTTGCGCCTGGCAATGCGCTTGATCCGGTCAATATCGGTGCTGCCAACACGCTGTCGAACAGCAACCTGACCGTGACCCAAAGCGGCACTGGCTCATGCACGACCAGCGAATATTGCTCGGCGCGCACGGTGTTGGCGAATTCGACCGGCAAATATTATTTTGAAGCCCAGGGGGTGACCGGCGGCGTTGTGACCTTGGGCATTGGCTCCGGCACGCAATTGTTGACCAACACCAATTGCGGCGGCAACGCCGGCGACACCACATGCCTGCGCTATTATGGTCTGTCGCAGGGCTTTTGGTCATTCAACGGCAATTCTGCGAATGCCGCGCCGATCAACAATGCTGGCGATCAGGTCGGCATGGCGGTTGATTTCGGCAATAAGACCGCTTGGGTGCGGGTGAATGGCGGCCAGTGGAACGGCTCACCAACCGCCAATCCGGCGACCAATACCGGTGGCCAATCCTTCTCCGGTAACACCGGTCTGCCTTGGTATGTGATCGTGCTGCAATGGGGCGGTCATGTCGGTTGGGGCACGCTGATGAATTTCGGCGCGAGCCCTGGTTATGCCTACCCGGCGCCGTCCGGGTTTGTCAATTGGGATGGCAGCACACCGCCGACCGGTGGTCCGCCGGCGATTTCCAGTCTCTCGGTGAATAGCGGCGCGGCGGGTACCGCGGTGACCATTAACGGCAATAACTTTAACGGCGCGACCGGTGCTGCGGCGGTGCAATTCGGCGGTATCAATGTCTCCTCCTATACCGTGGTTTCGAATACTCAGATCACCACGACCAGTCCGGCCGGCAGTGGCGTGGTGAATGTCAATGTGACGACGCCGTCCGGCACCAGCGCCAACACCAGCATCAATACCTATACCTATCCAACCGCTGCCACCAATGCGCCGATCATCACCGGCGCAACCTTTAGGCCAGTGACGTCCTCGACGATCACCTCCGGCACCACCATCGGCACCCTGTCGGTCAATGCCAATGGCGGCACGATGTCGAGCTGTGCCATTGCCGGCGGTGACACTGCCAGCCTGTTCACGATCAGCTTGGTGAGTGGCAACTGTCGGTTGGCTATGGCTACGGGGAAGAGCCTTGCGAGTGGGAGCGCGGGCTTTGAAAATCTGACCATTAGCGCAACGAACACTGGCTGTACCGGGTGTGGTACTGGTGTCGCTATTCCAGTCAGTGTGCAGTGGAAGGCATGGACTTCAACCACGCCAAATATCATTCCGCCGGGAACAATTAACACCCTGGTTCCTAATGGTACGCCGTTCTCGAGCAGCACGATTATGGGTCGTGTGGGGACCGATACGACGGCCGGCGCGCCGGCGTTGTCGTCTTGTGCGATTACCAATCAAACGAATGCCGGACAGTTCACAGCTTTGGCAACGGTTGGATATCACTGTCAGATCAAACCCACTTCTACATTGCCAGCATCTGGCACAACAAACCTGACGATGACCGCAACGAATTCGAACGGCACTGGTGCTGCGCAATCGTTCACGTTGAATTGGTCTACGGTGGCTGCCGGGGCTCCAGTTGTATCGCAAGCAAACTTCTCAGTAACAACGCCAGTGAATGCGGGCGCCATCGTTGGTACTGTTCCAGCGACGAACGGCCCAACGACGTGCACCATCACCTCGGGCGATCCCGGTCAACCGCAGCCTTACTTTTCGATTGCTCCGATCAGTGGCGGATGCCAGATCAAGATCAATGCGAGTGGTCCGGCGACTCTCTCTGGGAGTCTTGGCTCGCCGATTTTATATGTCACTGCGGCCAATGCTTCTGGCACCGCGCTGGGTAATTATGTTGTCGTCGCGATGGGTCCATCCTCTGGACCAGGAAGTGGCTCAGCCGCAGCGTCAGCAGCAACCGCCGCGGGTTACACCAATCTTGTTATTAACGATGTTTCGCCGATGAGCTTGTCGATGTTTGACACGACGGATAGTCATATTCCATTCCCAGGTATTCATTGGTATGGCGATCCTCACAGCTATTCAGGACCATTCAATTGTGATGGTGGTTCTTGTGATTATGCCGATTTGCCATCGATGTTTGATCCATCACCTATTGATCAAGCTGGCGACAATCAATCCGGTAAGGGCGTTACGATCAACGCCAGCCACCAAGCGGTTATTACACCGAGCACCGGCGGCAATCATCTGATGAGTTGCACACAGTTCGGTAAGGAGCCAAATAACACGCAATTTCCAATTATTGGACACGCCTATGCGAATGGGTTTTTTCTTGATATCGCAGCTTCATCGCCAACCAATGCCGGCCCGCAATCTCCGGTCCTTTGGTCACACCCCGTTCAATCGAGGATGAATGGTTTTCTTCCAACGGTCGGTTCGAACTATGTCGAATTTGATATTCCGGAGTGGGATAATGGTGCTTACTCTTTGATTTGGACTTATGGAAGTGCATCGTTTTCGAGTTCGACACAAATGGGACCTCGCCCAGCGATCAACGCAGTCCATCATTATCAATTCCTATGGCAACCGCACGTCGGCGCGACGAACGGCAGTTTCACGTATTATGTTGATGGTGTTGCAGCAACTGGATTTACCAACCCGATTAGTTATTCGTCAGCGTCCGGATTTGCTGGGGCTGATAGCAGCTTTCAATGTTTTTTCCTCGGCCCTGGCTGGGTTGGTGGAACAACAGTTTATCCATTGACTGTTCAGTCCGTTCAGATCTGGCAGCATCCATGAGGTCACATTAAGAGGTAACGATGGCTACGCAAAAACTCTCACAGATCACGCCGGCATCGTCACCGCCATCGGTTGCCGATCAGTTTGTCGGCGTCCGCGCCGGCACGCAGGATATTTTGTTTTCGCAATCGCAAATGGAGCAAGTGTTTGCCACTGGCGGCGCCAGCAATCCCGAAGTAGCGATCGCGGTGATCCCGAACGTTACGCCGGGGCAGAATTACGGCATCGGCATGTGCATTGGCGGCCTGCTGCATTTCGCCAATGTGTTGCCGCGAAACAGCGGCATCTTGAGCTTTGTGCGCATTACCGTCAATGTCAGGGAAGACAACACCTTTACCATCTATCTGTTTGCCGCCAACCCGACCGCATCGGTTTTCAACGATAATGCCAGCGCGCAGATCGCCGCCGCCGATGCCAATAAAGTGCTGATGGCCTTGCCGTTGATTCCGCTCAATCAGCTCGGTAGTCACACCATTTATGCGACGCCGCGGCAAGCCGCGGTGGCGCTGGCAGGCACCGATTTGTGGGCCGTGATTGTGCCCGACGGCCCGCTGTCCACGCCATTTGCTACCGCTAGCGATGTGCTGGTGGAAATCACCGCGATCCCCAACTGAATATGGATGATGCGATGCCGATGTGGCTGCGGTTGAGCGGATGGCTGGTGCTGGGCGCGGCGCTGTTGGCGCTCGCCGGCTGGTCGCAAGGTGTGCCGACCGGCGCGCCGGCGCTGACCATCACCGCGCCGGCGCCAGGGGCCACTGTCAGTGGCGTTTCGGTGCAGGCCATCGCCACCTGTGCGACGAGTTGCAGTCAGGTGCAGTTTCAGATCGACGGCGCCAATATCGGCCAGCCGGTGCCCGGCAGCTCGCCCTATAGCACGGCGTTCAATAGCATTAGCCTCATTAATGGCACCCACATCATCACGGCGATCGGCACCAATGCCACCGCCAGCAACAGCAATTATCTGAATTTTACCGTCAACAATCTGCCGCTGCCGACCGTGGCGATCACCGCACCTGATGGTGGCACGCCGCCGATCGCTGTCAGCGCGACCATCAATCCGACGGCGACCTGTACGCCGAGTTGCAGTCAGATGCAGTTTCAGATCGACGGCAACGATATCGGCACCCCAATCACTGGCAGCTCGCCGTACAGCACAACGTTCGACACCACGACCATCAGCAACGGTTCGGGGCATACGCTGAACGCCATCGGCAGCAATACCACTGGCAGCACCACGACCTCAGTCGCCCTGACGGTCAACAACCTGGCGGCGCCGACCGTGGCCATTACCGCGCCTGATGGTGGCACGCCGCCCATCGCCGTCAGCGGCATCATTAATCCGATTACCGCGACCTGTACCGCGAGTTGCAATCAGGTCCAGTTTCAGATGGACGGCAACAATATCGGCGCGCCGGTGACCGGCAGCTCGCCCTATAGCACGACGTTCAACACCGACAGCCTCAAAAATGGCCCCCACACCATCGCCGCGATCGGCAGCAATGCGGCCGGCAATGGCACGGCTTCGCTGGCAATTACGGTCAATAATCCTGCCTATACTGGCGCCGGTGATATCAACCCCACTTACACGGCGTTTTACGGCACCCGGGCTTATTCCGCAGTGACCCGCGGCAATCCGGTGCTGCGCGCCTGTGTCAGCGGCCAATGCGCCGACCTGTTCAGCTCGGTCAGCAACGGCGATTTGGTGCCGGCGGCCATCGGCACGACCGGCATTACCTGCCCGGGTGGCAGCGGTTGCAGCATTCAGACGCTGTACGATCTGGCGCATAATAGTGTCGCCGCGCCGAGTGCCGGCAATCCGATCACCCAAGCCACCAGCAGCAGACAGCCGACGTTTCAACCGAACGCCTTTGGTTCGGGCCATTATTGTTTGAGCTTTAACGGCGGACAGTTATTGGCCGGTCCAACCCCGACCTGGAGTACCGGGGCTTCGACGCAGACGTTTGTTGCTGAGCGCACTGGCAACATCACGCAATATAACGCCGTGCTGCGCAGCGATTCAAGCAACAGTCTGAATCTCGGTTTCAACAATACCGCGAACACGCTGGAGGCTTATGCGGGTACGCTCGTGACGGTAACGGCGACTGACAATGCGCCGCATGTGGTGCAAGCGCTGTTTGCTGCGGCCGGTACCGGCTCAAATATTATGGTTGATGGCGCCACACCGGTGGGCGTCAATCCCGGCACGTTGCTGTGGAGCGCCAATATCGAAGTCGGCGGCGATCTCAGTCAGAGCCAATACATGACCGGCGTTGTTTGCGAGGTCGGTTACTATGCCAGCGATGTCAGCAGCAATAACGCCACGCTGACCAGCAATCAGCTCGCCTGGTGGAACGTGCCGCCGGCGCCGCCGCCGAGCGGCGGCACCTATCAGGGCGCGGGTGATATTGCGTCTTATAGTCATTGGTACGGCAGTCGCGCTTATTCGAGTGCGACCGTGGGTCAACCGTTATATAATGTCTGCGTCTCCAACCTCAGCACCAACACTGACGCTGGCTGTGCTGACCTGTTCAGCGATTCCAGCACGGGCGATTTGAAGTCAGCCACTATCGGCGTCACTGGCGTGACCTGCCCGAGTCCGCGAACCACCTATATCAATGCCGGCATCAGCACCAGCGCCTGTACCATCAAGACCGCTTATGACTTGCGCAACAACAGCGTCAGCAATCCCAGTGCCGGTGCGCCAGTAACGCAAGCGACGATCGCCAACCGGCCCTATTTGATCGCCGGCACCTTGCCGATTCTCGGTTCGACGCGGGCCTGTATGTATTTCAACGATCCGGGCGCGGCGTTGGCTTCGACCGCAACGAATTTATGGCCGGCGCTACCGCTGACCATGAGTTGGGTTGGCGTCAATCAAGGCGCCGGCTCACGCTATGGTTACAATCCCAATAATCAGCAACAATATAGCTCTTATTCGAACTTGGCTTTTGGCGCGAGCGGCGGATTCCCCAACTTAGTCTTTGCCGCGCCGTACCAGTGGGGCAGCACGACGCCTGGCAACAACATCAATGTTCAAGCCGGATCGTTTATCAGCGCTGGCGAAGAAGATCATGCGCCCCATGCCGTTCAGGCTGTTGTGAACGGCGCGTCATCGAGCATCAGTGTGGATGGCGGCACCGCCGTTACCGGTAATGCTGGCACCACGGTCGCCGCGGCCGGCGTGACCTTGGGCGCGGTCTACGTGCCCAATTCGGTGCTGTTTGAAGGCATCATATGCGAGGCGGGATTCGGTGCCGGAAGCCCCAGCACAGCGATTCAGAACGCACTGAGCACCAATCAAAAAAATTATTTCATGACGGCGCAAACCGTGGTCACGCCGATCTTCAATATGACGTGGGATTTTGATTCCGGCAGCGCCGCCAGTGTGACGACCGGCACGCAGATCTCGATTCCCGTCATGGGACAGGTGTTCGCTGGTTCGGGCGTCACCGGCTACGACAACCAAAATTATGTCCATTCATCGAACAACACGCCTTGCGAAGTCACTAGCGGTAGTGTCGCAACATCGGGCTGCGTCCCGGCACCGAAGGCGCTTTGGATCGTTAACGGCCACGGTAATCCGGGGCGCGCGATGCAAGCCATTTTGTCGCAAGGCACTTACAGCCAAAATGAGCACGTCAACGGCCAAGGCGCACCGTTCGGTAATATCTTTTTGCAAACGCCCTACAATGTCATTGACTGGCAGTATGATGAGAATTTGGGGTTGACTCCCAATGTGTCGGCGAATTTCGATCTGACGTCGCTCGCCAAAGTCGGCATTCCGAGTGGGTTCGTCGATTACAATACAAACGCAGCCCAAGGTTTTGAAAATCTTTATTATTGTATCGGCGGAACGGCGGTCAATGAGGTTTGCCCAAATCCAGCAACGTCGTTTGATATGAGTCCTGATTTGGCCGACGTGGGTTGGCAGGTCAACTCGAGTGCTGGATGTCATTTTGGTCTCGGTGCCGTGCCGCCACTTTGCGCTATTGGGACGGTGTCGCCCTCGATGGTTACCGGTATCCGTGGCGGCCATGGGCCGCGGCTGGACGCTGGCACTTATTATCACTATCACAGCATCATTGCTCAGGGGCCTTATGGGTTCATGCGCTCATATGTTACGATCGGTGGTATAGAGACCGAGTATCTGACGATTTCGCGGGCCAATCCCTTTAGCTGTCTTGGCGCCGGGAATGGCGCAGCGATACCGGCCTCGAGTAATTTTCCTTCTGGGTCAACGACCAACTGTCCGGCCTCGAGCGGCGGCGTCTCAGTCGGCCTACAGTTTTTCATGCATTTCGGCGGCGGCGCTCAGGACGCAGCAAAGAATGACAGTTCATTCTTGTGGGACAACATTAACGCCAAGGCTTACAACCGATGACAATGCCGCCTAGCCCGCCGTTAATGAAGAATTCTGCCGCCGCGCCGACGGTGTTCTTTGACGTGGCGCCGAGTTTCGGCGTCGTCAACGGCATCATGATGATCGAGCTGGCGGCGCCGGTGGTGCTGCCAAAGCCGGACGGCAGTTGCAGCTTCGATGTGGTCTGCGTCGGCCATCTGCGCTGCTCGCCACAAGCGCTCGGCTCGCTGAAAGCCGCGATCGATCAATTGCTGGCCATGACCCAAGCGCCAGCGATCAAGAATTAACGCTCGTCAGCGCCACGATACGGCGCACGGCTTCCGGGTGGCCGCTTCACATCCGCCGCAGGCGACCGCGACACGGCGCACTGCCTGGCTTTCGGTTCTGGCAGCAAACGTCAGCAAAATAAGAACCGCCGTGCTCACCACGATAGGTGAGAGCAGAAGAGGTTTGCCACATGGCGACGCGCGAACAAGAACTCAACGACGCGATCGGTGAGGCAATCGCTTACACCGAGAAGGAAATCTTTGACTATGGCATGAAGGGTCGCGAAAGCGACGATAGCGGGCCGCTCGATCCAACCGGCGATCGCTCCTTGGAAACACAGGGCGAAGGGCTGGAAGGTCAGCACGAATCGCCGGACGAGGACGAGTCCGAAGCCGAACCGGACGAGGACGAGGAGTCCGAAGGCGAGGAGACTGAAGAGGGCGACCAAGGCGAAGACAGTGAGGAAGGCGAAGACGACGCCGAAGAAGCCGAAGGCGAGGAAGCCGAGGACGCCGAAGGCGAGGAGCCGCAAGCGGCCCAGCCGGACGCCAAGCCGGAAACCAAGCCGGAAGGTCGGGTGCCGTCGGGTCGGCTGCGCGAGCAGACCGAGCGGGCGGAACGCGCCGAGCGCGAGCTGCAAACGCAGCGCGAGCAAGCGCAACGCGATATCGCCGAGCTGCGGGCGCAAATGACCGGCTTAATGACGGCGCTGCAAGGCCGCGCGCCGCAGGCACCGCAGGTGGCGTCGCCGCCAACGCCGCAGCCCGATCAACCGCCCGATTTATTCGAAAATCCGCAAGGCTTTGTCGAATACATTGGTCGCGGCCGCGAGGCCGATCGGGCGCAGTTCGGGGCTTTGCTCAATCAAATGCGGGTGGAAAACTCGTTGGCGATCGCGCATGCGATCCACAAAGAGGATTTCGCCAGAGCCTTTGAGGCGGCCAACAAGCTGCCGCCGAACACGCCGGAAACCCGCGATACGGTGCAACGCATCTTTACCTCGCCGAATCCCGGCGAAGCCTTGGTGCAATGGCATAAACGCGTCGAACGTGATCAGCGGCTTGGCAACGAGTCGCTGGACGATCATGACCGCCGCGTCGCTCAGGAAACCCGCGATGCCTTGGTTAAAGACCCGGAGTTTCGCAAAGCCTTCATGGCGGAGTTGCGGAGCGAAGCCGCCGGTGAAACTGGCAAACCAGCACGAACCATAACCCGCTTGCCGAAATCGCTCAACGGTGCCGCCGGATCGTCGGCCGAACGCAGCCGCATCGATCCGTTGGCCGGGGACGATTCCGACCGCGCGGTGTTTGATTCAGCCTGGCGCTAGCATATCAGGTTAGCTGCGCGCCGATAGCAAAGGAGGTGCGGGATGGCACTCACTGTCACCCAAACCAACAACAAACTTATCGTCTTTCGACGGCAGGTGTTTCACGAATACGTTCGTGAAAACTTGTTCAGTCCGTACATGGGTACGGATATCACCTCGGTCATTCGCGTCATTCCCGACCTCGACAAGGGCGGCAAGAATGGCGGCGAACAGATCAACGTGCCGCTGATGGCGCGGATGAATGCCCAAGCCATCTCCACCGGGCAACTGGTCGGCAACGAAGAGGCGCTTGATAATTACGGCATGCGGATTTGGATCGATTGGGCGCGCAATGCCGTCAAGATCAACAACGCCGAAGAGCAGAAATCCTCGATCGACTTGTTTGCCGAAGCCAAGCCGATGATCGTCGATTGGGGCAAGGAGCTGCAACGCGACGAAATTTGCGACTCGCTCTATGCGGTGCCGTCGCAAGCCGCGCCCAACGGTCTCGGCTCGACCAACGGCCAACGTGTCAACGGCTTGTTGTTTGATGCCGCGAGCGCGGCGCAGCGCAACACCTGGCTGACCGACAATGCTGATCGGGTGTTGATCGGTTCGGGCAATACCGCCAACTTAGTGGCTGGCAACTTCTCCGGCTCGATGGCGAACATTACCTCGGCGATGACCTTGTCGGGCGCGTTGGTGATGCGGATGAAGCGGTCGGCGAAAAAAGCCAATCCGCGGATCAGGCCGTACAAGCTCAAGGAAAACGGCACCGAGTGGTTCGTGCTGTTTGTTGGTCAAGAGCAATTCCGGGACGCTTCCAACGACACCGATATCAAGACCGCCAACCAAAACTCGCGGGCCCGTGAAAATCAGGGTTATCTGAAAAACCCGATTTTCGTGGACGGCGATTTGTTGTACAACGGCGTGATCATCCGGGAAGTGCCTGAGCTATCGATGCGGTTGCCGACCTTCTACGCCACGGCCGGTAACACCGGCATTCAAGTCGCTCCCGCGCATCTCTGCGGCCAAGGCGCAGTGGCGTGGTGCTGGGGCAAAATGCCGACGCCAACCTTCCTCAAGGAAGACGATTATCAGTTCAATCGCGGTGCCGGTATCAAAATGGCCTATGGGGTGGCGAAAATCGCCAAACTCAACGCCGCGGGAAATTTTAAGGACTGGGGCGTCTACACTGGGTTTTTCGCCGCGGTGGCGGACAACTAAGAGCGAGCAAAGGAGATCACATCATGACACGCTTCAAAAAGCTGCTCGCACTTGGCTTGGCGCTCGTCGTCGCCGAATTGACGATGTTGGCGCCGGCGATCGCGCTCAATGTCGATCAAAGCAGAACCCCGGTGGTTCGGTTTTTTGGCGTGCAGGCGGTGCACTATTATCGCTTCACGCTGAACTACAACGACCCACGGGTGGCGACCACCGCGCAAATCTTCGGCGCGATGGGGCAACTGACCTACATCCAGTATATCTCGTGCAATGTGACGACGGCGTTCAACGCCGGCACCACCAACACCATGTCGATCGGCACTTCGTTGGCCAGTGCCAACGAAATCATGACCACGGCCGGCGTCACCCTGACGGCGACCGGCGCGACGTTTCTGTCGTCGGGTGCGAGCTTGCCGGGCGCAGGCGTGGCGGCAACCACCACGAGTCAAGTGACGCTCTATGTCAAGTTGAACTTGTCGGGCACGGCGGCGACTGCCGGGTCGGTGACCTGCATCATCGCCTTTGCGCCCAACAACGACATGTAAGCCGTGGTCCTCCCCGCGGCGATCGTCCCCGGCGATCTGTTGGGCAGCGTCGGGGACTACCTCAACCCCAGCCTTTGGCCATTTTGGCTGGGGTTCTTTTGCCCGACCAAAAGGAGGACAGGCGATGACACTGCAAAGTGACAAACAAAATGACAAGCGCGGCCCGCGCGGCACGCCAATGCTGCCGCCGGATATGACGCCGGATGATCCGTTGCTCAGTGAGCTGATCACTTATGTGCCGGGCGATAGCGGTCCCGCTAAGGTGCGGTTTGCCGGCTTTACGTTTCAAGCGCATGTGCCGCAGCGCGTCGAGGCCAAGGCATCGTGGATTGATATGGTGCGCGGCAACAAATCGTTTGTGGTCGGCGAGTTCGATCCCGCCAAGCTGGATAAAATCGTGGCGCCAGCGCCCAAGACCGACAAGCAATACCGCGCCCACTGCATCGCTTGGCTGAATCGGGCGCAATCGGTGCGCGATATTATCCGGCTCTGGGTGCGCGATACCCAATTGCGCCATGAATGCGAAGTCGGCAGCGACGATTTTGATTGGCTGGGCAGCTTGATCGAGCCGCGGCTGGCCGAGCTCGCCAAGATCGACGGCTTGACAGAAAAACAAGTTGCTGGTCTGTGGGTCGAGCACGGCGTGTTTCAAAAGCCGTGGGTTGGCGTCAATGCCATGGAAGTCAAAGAGTTTGGCGGGTAATCCATAAATGTCTGCGACCTCGCCGTTTCGCAATGCCACCGAATTGGTCACTGAGGCCTTGGCGACGCTCGGCGTGCTGGAAGCCGGCCAGGCGGCCGATCCGGAAGATTTCGATTGGATCAACAGCAAGCTGGATAGCATTTTGCGCAAGTTGGCGGCGCTGGAAATCGTCTATGTGCCGGACGCGCAAAATATCCCCGGCGCTTGGTTCGACGATTTGGTCAACATCGTCGCCGGCGCTTGCTGCGTGAAGTTTGGTTGCACTCCGGACGACTATGTGAAATTAACCAATGCCGGTCTCGGCGGTGCCGGCAATGTGCCGGTCGGCGCCGGCACTGCGGCAATGAGCTTGAAAATCATGACGCGCGGCCGACCGACCTTTGAAACCCTGCAAACGCATTATTTTTAACGTGCAATGGCGGTTGTGCCCGCTGCTGGTGTGCATGCTGGCGCTGACGGCGCTGATCGTCATGGTGGAAGATGCGGCGCGCGATCAGCGTCAGCCGCGGTGGTTGTGGCGCTGGGCGTTGCACCGCGTCGATCGTTATTTGGAGCGCTAAATGCCAACGACGCAGCCGCAGCCGGTGCCGTTACCGACCTCATCATTTCCCGGCGCCAATCCGCAGGAAAGTGGTGGTAGACTGATCAACGTGCATGTCGAGCCGCTGGGCGATGCGCAAAGCCAAAGTGCGCCGGCAGCGACGGTGTGGCGGCGAGCGCCGGGGCTGAGCGTGTTTGGCAATGCGCAGACCGTGCATAGCGGCTATCGCGGCGGCCTGATTGTGCACAGCGCTTCATACGAAACCTGGAGCGGTGTGGCTTCGACGGTCGATTCGAACGGCAATGTCACTGATCTCGGCAGCTTTCCGGGCACCAAGAAAATCTCCATTGCCCATAACCAGAAGGCCGCCAATACCGATGTCGTGGCGGTCGATCCTGATGTCGGCGCCTATATTCTCAACACCACGGTTTTGGCCAATGCGCAAGTGATTGCGACCGTCGCTGGGACGACGCTGAATTCCGGCGATCAGGTCAAGCTGACATTTACCAATATCGGGGTCACGAACTTTCCGGTGACAGTGACTTATACCCTGGGCAGTACGGAAACGCTAACCACGATCGGGACTGGGCTGGCCAATCTAATCAATGGCAATGCGACATTGTTGGCGGCAAGCGTTTCGGCGACCAATGCGGCGGGCGCAGTGACCATTTTGCAAGCTGGCGCCATTGGCAACAGCACCGTGGTGACCCGTGTCGTGACCGGCACCGGCAACGAAACCGTCACCTTCACGCCAGCGTCGGGCCAAATGGCCGGCGGTGGCGGCTTGCCGGGCGCGCCGTTTACCGGCGCGCCGCAGGCTTACAATGCGGGCGGGATTTTGCCGCAGCCGACCTCGGTGGAGTTTCAGGACGGTTATTTTTTCTTTACCATCGGCGCCGGCCAGGTCTATGCCACAGCGCTGAACTCGCTGGCGATGAACGCTTTGACCT
>Ga0126371_10000499_pt1 | contig 32281 bp, 36 predicted proteins | sample PanSoiMetaPlot_4_FD_110145 | JGI IMG/M metagenome (GOLD analysis project Ga0126371, IMG submission 110145) | Tropical forest soil microbial communities from Panama - MetaG Plot_4 | ecosystem: Environmental > Terrestrial > Soil > Tropical forest > Bulk soil | place: Panama | collected 2016-02-17 | reverse complement strand
TGGCTGGAACTGGTCAACGGATTGCTGTAGAGGGAAAGCACGTAATCAAGTTCCGCCAGACGGATCGAAAACCTGTCGGAGACTGCAACGTCAACTCCTCCTCCGAGGGCCATGGTAAATGGGTGCTCGGTTGAAGTGTGGGAGATGGTTCCTCCGCCCGCGATAATTGCGTTTTGCAGATTTGTGTAGCCGTTGGTCCTCGAGATGCCAAACAACGCCTCACCGAATGGCTTTACCTTGGGAATCGGAAGTCTCAGCACTGGCCCAGCCAACGCGGTAAACATATTGCCTTCCGCAGTGTAAGTGCCTGCTGGAATCATTCCGCCATTTCGCAGTGTTTGCGGCGAGGTGTACGTCTTGGTGAATGAGGTGCTCGCGTAGCCCGTAACTTCGCCCTTGATCGCGAAGATCTTGAGGAAATTGATGGCAATCCCCCCGCCCCCTCCCGCATTGAAGGTACGAGCGCTGAGCCCGGTCACCGTTGGGTCGAAGTGTAAGTAGGAATAGGTACCGGAGATTTCAAACCTGTCTTGAGCGGACGCACATGTTGCACCAAAGAGAAGTATACAGGGCAAAATTGCAGCACTGAGCTTCATCGGATTCTTCTACCATCAGCCGTTCAAGCCGACTACTAGCAAAACTGACAGAGTTGGAGGAAATCATTGTGTATGGGATTACTCGCGGTGAGCAGGTGTATCTAGTGGCGTCGAGAAGTTGTAGCGTTTCTAGATCAAACAATCTGATCTGTCACAAGAGACAGTTGGCATCCCCCCAGGGTTGTACTCCACTACCGCATGCTGTTGCTCGCAGCGCTGAACGGGCGATAGTCCAGAACGGCGTGGAATCCACTCTGCCGCGCCTTGCAGTCGCTATCGCCCGGCAGCGTAGGATGGGGCCTTAGGTGATACGAACCGGTGATCGCTGCTGCGGTTTTGCGACAACCACCGCCACCGAAATAAGGAAGATGATTAGGCTGCAAGAGTCCTGGCAACGGATCGCTCTGAGGATTTGAGGCGCCCACAGGGGAAAAAAGTCCCCTGGTCGTTCAGGGAGAGCGGAAAACGTTCTCGGCCTATCCCCCCAGTCTGCGGCTGGCGCCAGTGGCTGCCTCAGGTGCCAAACAGTTCAGGACGATAGGTTCTGTTATTAGAAGCAGCGGACGGCGCCCGTGTCGCCATAGACCGGGAGAATCGGAATGACTTCTCCAGGGTACGACGCCTGAAGAATGGTTGCTACCGCCCGGTTCCGTACGTGCTTGTTGTGGCTGTCACTTGTGACAGTTCACTCCTTCCAGATCGCGACATATTGTTCCTTCCGTTGATCGTTTGGTCTCCGCTGCGACGGACAATCAACGACGGCTCGGAAGGCAAGTGGAAAATAGCCGTAGTCTCGATGCCAAAGGTGTTGGCGACCCGCTGAGGATTGCTCGAGGCGCTCTTATCAGGAATCACTCCGGACGATCGATTAGCAGCGGACTGCCAAAGGAGGAGCATATGCGCAAGATATCGAAGCCATTGACACTCACTGTCCACAGCCTGCTGGTCCTCCTTCTGATAGCTGGAGGGAGCATTTTGAGTTTTTCGAGGGAAAAGTACGAGACCATCGATGCCACAGCCTTTGGTACAGGCGAGCAAATGGGTGCGAACATCGGCGTAACCCTGAACATTTACGAATTTTCGACGCCGGCGGACCGGCAGATTCTCGTGCAGGCGTTTCAGAAAGGCCAAAATCAAGGTCTGGTCAACGCATTGCAGAAGATGAGAGCGGTAGGCCACGTGGAAGTAACAGGCACGCTCGGTACGGACTGCGCCTACATCAAGATGATTCCAACGCCCACCGGACGAAAAATCATTTTTGTTACGAATCGTTGGATCAGATTCGGTGAGGCCTGGTTTGACACGCAGTCTCAGTCCTTCAATCTCACGGCTGGCATCGTGGAGATCAATGATCAGGACAAAAGTAAGAGTACTGGTGTGCTGTACCCGGCAGCCCAGCTTATTGTGGATCAGCAGGGAGAACTGCAATGGGATCTGCGACAAAACCCTTGGAAGCTCAATGATGTGATCGACTGGAAGGGAACGGCGGGACTGAACTAGTAGCTCTCGCATGCTGAGAAGCTCAGTCTGACCGTTGATTGGACGGAGCGGTCGATGAATCATCGGCTCGTGGATCTGAGTGAGGCGCTGGTTAGCGCTCAGAGAATGAGTTCACGTCGAGGTGGGTTATGAATTGTGTTCGTAGTTGGATGGTGGCCAATATTTCCATCTTAGGGTTGCTGCTGCTTTATGCTGGCCCTGGAAGAGCCCAAGATGCGCATCATGGTAGCCGCAAGAGTGTGTGCGAAGCCCCTCATCCGGAGAGCATTTGCAGCTCCAACAATACTTGCGGGTCGGCTGGTTCTCCGTGCGCGGTAGACGTCAAGCGAACAGCGGACTCGGCAGCCTCAATAGCGAGCATTTCTGAGGCCAAAGCCAATGCGCCCTTCTGCGTCAAAACCGGAACAAAAGTGACATGGCACAGCCTGTCGAAGAATACCGGGTTTGTGATTGACTTCGGATCTTCATCGCCGTTTGACCATCCCGACGCAATCATCGGCGGCTCCGATCGCTCTGTAACAGTGGTGGCGAAGAATCCAGGGTGTTTTAAGTATTCAACCGGAGCATGCGTGTCTGGGGCCGTTTACGGGATGTGCGACTCGGTGGAAGCGGACCTTGTCGTTGTCGGCGGCTCAGACTGAACATCGGGGCAGTGTGGAGAAAACTTCCTGAGAATCATGGATGCCAGACCGCACTGGCATTTTCAGCGAAACCATGATCGACATGAAAGAGAAAAAGAAATGCGAAAAAGTGGTGGCCGAATTGACGTATGGCCGCCTGATGGCAATTGCCAGCAAGGCAGGACAGCCACTCTCCAAGGCAGAGGCGATACGTTTTCTCAGTCAGCACGGCCGTGCGAATGAGATATGGAGGCGGATGTTGGCCGCGGGCGAGGATTATCTGAAGGAATCGTTACCCAACCGGCCGTCCTCGTGGCCGCAACGAACTGAGCGGCGGTTGCACTATGACGGATAACGGGCAACCGGAATCCCCACCTCGCCGCGAACGAGCGCATCCAACTGATACCTGCCTGGGTTTTTGTGAATCTGGGCTGTTGTTTTCGAGGCGGTCATGACCTGTGACGTCTTAGAAGTTCGTGGCGGGGAAGATGACACTGGTCATTACTGCCCAAAAATCTCGGTCGCCCAATGCTTCGGTTGTAGCTTGCATCTCTGCGAGGAGCATGGTGCGAAGTGCGAGGTTTGCGGTGACATTTTCTGTTCCTCCTGCCTCTACTACCATGTGCTTGAGCACACCAAGCCCCGACAAATTGAGCGTTTAGACCGCCTCCGGAAACATGCTTGAGTTCGGCGAGGATTCGCAGCAGCCATGCCACCATCAGGGATGCTGGCGCCGGGAACCAGGTATCGCGCACGGTTCGTGAAAAGACCAACGCTGCGTGTTGGAATCGTACGATTTCAACTGTTTCGGCGAGCTGTCCCGTTATTTTGAGGGCTGGCTGTCACATGTGACAGTTCTACGACGTTGGTAGTTTTGCATAGCATGACCAGCGATCAACAAGCTGGGCCACGCCGCAGTGAGTTGTTGTAAGGCGGCCCAGTGACAGGAGAAGTCTCATGAGGATAGCGTTCTTTGTTCCTTGCATGCTAATCGTGTATGGTCTCTGCGCACACGCCGCAGGCCAGTCACAAGCTCCGCACCAAAGTGCTCCGAAGGTCAAGGTTGGCTCGGCCCTGACCGCGAAAGCGAGCTCGCCGGTTGCCCCGTCGACGGCCAAGAATCAGACGAAGAAGAATTCGATTGGACAGGGCAAGACCGCGGTAAAGGCCTCGGAACCATCTTCGTTCTGGACCGAAGAACTGGATGTCGACGACGACGGAACGGTAGAGACCTCGGATTTTATGTATGACGCGCAGCGAGGGGTCCTGTACACGTACCGGGAGGACGACTTTAGTTGCCCGAACGGCAACCCGGAGAGCGGCAGCATCCTCGAAGCTCTCTATGCAAAGGGCAACAAGGCAGGGAAAGCACCGGGGTCGGGTTGGTACGCGGTTAACCTCAATGCCGGGCAATGTAACGCCCAGCAGTCGGGCACGTTCGGCTGCCGATTTGATGCCAGCGGTAATGCGACCGAGTGCGGTGCGATCGCGGTCAACTACTCCACCGGCGAGGTGGACATCGCAGCCGTACAGTAAGAGCGATTCCGCACTGCCCTCCATGTCTCCGAAAAGGAGAGACTGTTTTGATTGAGGGGGAGATGTTCGGATGTCGGAGGCAACGTCAAACGTCGAATTCGCCCATAAAATCACTGAGGAGGGCCCGCATGAAAAGGCAGCCTTGGATGACCGGGCGATCTGGGTTCAAATTGTGGAGGCCGCGTTACTGGCGGTGGTGGCTGTCGCTACTGCCTGGAGCGGGTATCAGGCAGCGAAGTGGGGTGCACAATCGGACCGAAACTACAGTCTGGCTGCCCGCACGACCGTGATGTCGCAGCAGAGGGCAACGTTGGCAGGTCAAGATCGCCTTTACGACATAGAGACGTTTAATGGCTGGGTAGCCGCCAAGATAGCCCAGAATGAGAGGCTGGCGCTCCTTTATGAGCATCGCTTTCGGCCCGAATATGCCATTGCGTTCGTAGCCTGGCAAAAGCTGGATCCCTTCCACAACCTCTCTGCGCCTCCCGGCCCCATCTTCATGCCAGAATACGCCAACGTGAATGCACAGGAGTCGGCCAAGCTCGCTGGGGAGGCGAACGAGTACTTCGACAAGGCCGTGAGCACGCGGGAAATTGGGGACGAATACGTGAAGGTCACTGTTTTCCTGGCAACCGTTCTGCTTCTAACCGCGATCAGCCAGCGCTTCGAAGTTTTTGGCCCACGGGTTGCGGTAATCACGGTCGCATTTGTTTTGCTGGCGTTCAGCACTTTTTGGATTTTGACTCTGCCGCGTGCTTAGTGGTTCCCCAACTCGCAGCCATCTCGTCGAGCACATAGTTATTTTGGCGATTCGGGCTCTTGCCAGTATCGTTTTCGTGTTCGTAATAGGCTGTGAACTAACGTGTGAGCCGATTGGGAATTGGCAACCCGCGTAAAGATCGGTTGCGCTCCACTTCTTGTATAGATTTCGCGTCGTCCAAATCAAAGAATGTGACGCGTTTCAGCCGGATCAGGGGCTTCAGGTAAAGCTCAAGGCTGGGACCAAACGTAAATTGCATTGGGTCGCCGCCTTCCCGATCGTCCTTGGCCTGAAGGTAGAGGCGGAAACGGGAGTTGAGCCGCAGGTGCGCATCGATCTCGGGCAAAAATTGAGTGTCCTGAGCTTGCGCCAACGAACACGCAAAAGACGCAAGGAGCATCCATTGTCTTAGCACAATGCAGCTCCAGCGAGAGCTGATTTTGGCTTCGGTCGTTCCCAATAAGAATTGTCAAAAGTGACAGTGAGGCCATATGGTACGCGAAGAGTGGGTCCCCGTCAGATTCCGATGTCGACCAGAGACCATGACTGGTGAGCGCGCAAACCATTCCCGCCTAATGCCTTCGCACCAGAAGGTGTTTTCGTGACAGGACAGGTCAAGTCAGTCTCCTGTGGCCGCAAGGAGTTTGCTCGACTAGTGAACGTTCTCCTCGATTAGTTTGACGACGATAATTACCGCCAAAACAAGGGATATGACGGCGATGGCTATCCCTCCCACTGCAAGCCAATCGGTACTTGGTTTCTTGAGGATCACGGAGGCAGTGTTGCATGAATGAGGCGGTGGGAATACTCGCAGAAGTACCAGCCGACGATCACTGTTTTGGAAGAAAGAGCAACCAGGCGGCCTCGCTCATCGTCCTTTGCCTGAGGCAGCGCGCTCCACATGCAGACAGCTGTCAAAAGTGACAGTTGCGGAGAAACGAATGCCGCCATATGCTGCGCCTCGCAGTATTCGTGTCTCCCATCATTGCTAGGCATTCCACCTCAGGCGTTTCCACGGTTCCTCAGGTCCAGAACGAGAACGCCATCGCGGACATTGCCTAGAACATGCGTGCGCGTGGGGATCGCGCAAAAAGAAAGCTCAAAGGTATGAGGATGTTTTTCTCCGTGCCTCGTTCCTTGATGGTCGCGCATACTCGTTTGATATATGTTGTACGGAGCAAACTTCCCCCCGCTTCGTGCACGTTCTTTACAATTCTTTCCTGGGCAATTATCGGCTTGTATGGTCGAGGTTGGGGCCAAACTGCGGCAACGGGGGCCGTATTGGGTACGGTGCTGGATCCTTCAGGAAGAGGAATTCCCCAAGCTTCGATTGAAGCGAAGAATCTGGAAACCACTGCCAGTCGGGCAACGCGTAGCGACGATGAAGGCCGATTTGCGATGCCGCTGTTGCCGCCTGGGACATACCAGTTGGTTGTCGCTAAGAATGGCTTTGCGCAAACGCAGTTGATCCCAGTGAAAGTTGCGGTGACAGAGAGTGTCCGAGTGTCAATTCCGATGAAAATCGCCGGCGTCGCCGAACATGTGGAAGTCCAGGCGAACGTGTCGGAAGTGCAGGGCGACTCCGTTGCGCTAGGACGCGTCGTCGATGCCCATGCGATTGAATCATTACCGCTCGCAACACGAAACTTCACCCAGATCGTTGATCTCTCACCGGGCGTTTTGACGGGCGTAAACAATGCCGGGGAGCTGGGTCCCGGCGGTAGCGGGCTTGCGCAAATCGACGCCGGAAACGACGGGATTTACGTCCATGGATCTCGGTCCTATGACAACAGTTATGAATTCGACGGTATTCCGGTCACCGATCTTCAAGCCAGCAATATTGCCAGCGGTGGCATTCCGATACCCAGCCCCGACGCAATTGAGGAATTTAAGGTACAAACGGGGCTCTACAACGTTTCCTTCGGAGAACACGCGGGGGCCAGCGTCACGCTAGTCACCAAATCGGGCACGAACAACCTGCATGGAAGCGCCTTCGAATTCCTGAGAAATAATGTACTTAACGCAAACGATTTCTTTCGCAACCGAGCCGGTCTGCAACGCCCCGACTTGAAACAGAATCAGTTTGGCGGCACGATCGGCGGGCCAATTCTGCGCAATCGGCTTTATTACTTCGGCTCTTATCAGGGAATACGGCAGGTCAATGGCTTCGCGGCGGACCAGGCACGGATCGCGTGCTCCGGAACTGCTGTTCTGCCTCCTCTCACTAATGACCGCTCTCCACAAGCGCTTGGGACAATGTTTGCCGGCGCGAACGGAGCGTTCGGCGGAGTGGCCATTAAGCCCGATGGATCGAACATCAATCCAGTAGCGACGGAAATACTAAATTTAAAGCTGCCCAACGGTTCCTATCTTATTCCGACCCCACAGGTGATCAATCCGTCCTTGCCGCTGGCAAGTCAAGGACTCAGCACCATCAGTTCCCCGTGTCACTACAATGCGGATCAGGCATTGGGGAATCTTGACGCCAATCTGTCGCAAACGTCCAGCCTGGCAGTTCGATTCATGTGGTCAGACGGCGATATGAACGTCACCTTCCCAGGCAACGGTCTGATTGGCACAGGCAATATTGCTGGATTCCCGAGCGCGGTTGAAAATCGCTTTCGTGTGTTCTCGGCGTCCTGGGTTCGCCTGATGAATCCGCAATTGCTCAATCAACTTCGTTTTGGGTACACCAACACATTCGGCTCAAGCGCTGCTCAGGCACCATTCCACTGGTCAGACGTAGGTGTTTCAGCTGCCAGCTTGAATAACGCAAACGGGTTGCCAAGTGTTGGGATCGCCGGCTCGATCACTCTAGCGAGCGGATTTCCCCGGAGCTTCAATCAAAAGCGGATCTATTTTTCCGACATGCTGAGCTACTCGCACTCCCGACACTCCATTCATGTGGGTGGGTCGCTGTCGCGAATTCATGATGACGTAAACATCTTTGGGTTCGGAAGCTTGGTTCACTTTCTCAGTTGGCCCGATTTCTTGCTGGGCCTGAGTGCACAGCAGAATGGAAGCCTGTTCAGCAACGTGTTTGAGTCCTTCTCCGACTATGGATTATTGGATCGCGAATACCGCAGTTGGAATGGATCGTTATTTGTGAGCGATCATCTTCGTGCATCCAATGCATTCACGCTCGACCTTGGACTGCGTTATGAACGGATTGGCCAGTACAACGATGCTTTGGGCCGTAATGCCAGTTTCGATATCGGGAAAGCTGACGCGAATCCTCCAGCGTCTGGAAGCGTAGCCGGCTATATGGTCGCGGCAAACTACTCAGGTCCCGTCCCGCCCGGCGTGATTCGTGCCGGCAATGACGCCGGCAATTATGGGAAGGGAGAAAACGGGCTGTCCCCGAGAATTGGACTCGCCTGGCAACCCTTAAGTCGGACATCCAGACTCCTGGTGCGGGCCGGCTACGGCCTTTACTTTTCGCAACCGACGGCCCAGACATTTATTCAGGGCATTTTTGGGTCGCCCTTTTCATTTGGTTTTGACAATGTCGGCTTGGCCAACGCTGCCGCCAGTTTCAGCCACCCATTTCCAGAGCCATTTCCGACCGCCGGTTCCTTTCCCTATTTTCCTCCGTATTCGCCAACCAGCAATATCTCGATGACAGTGGTGTCTCCGGAGTTTCGTCCCGCGATCACTCAACAATATGGTCTCAATTTCCAGGCTGAGATTCTTAAGGATTGGGTCCTTGAGGTTGGCTACGTCGGAACTCGAGGCTCGCACTTGTTGAGGACCCGCTCTCTGAACCAAGCGCTTTCGGCCTCCCCAGAAGAACCTATTCGAAATGCGGTTTCTAATACAGTGGCAAACATCGGCCAGCGAGTCCCTGTCGAGGGAGTCCCAGCGGATCAGGTGTACACAATCGAATCCGAGGGCGTTTCCTGGTACAACGGGCTGGAGGCGAGTCTGAACAAGCAAATGAGCAAGGGATTGCAAATGCTGGTTTCGTACACTTTTTCCAAGACGTTAGACAGTGACGGCGCCAACATCAATGGAACCTCGGCAGGAAACCGGGCGACTCTCGGGGATCAAAATTCGGTTGCGCAGCGTTGGGGCAGGACAAGCTTCGATCGGAGGCACCGGTTTGTGTTGAGCGCAGTGTACGAGTTTCCCTCGCCATCCGAAGGCCTGACAAGAGCCCTGTTCGGAGGTTGGTCCGCATCTGGCGTTGCTACGCTGCAATCCGGTACTGCACTTACCGTTGCTTACAACAACGCCACAAACGTATTTGGCATCAGCGAAGACCGGGCCCAGTTGGCTGTGGGATGCAGCCAGCGCGACCTGGTTACTCCCGGGTCCGTCCAAAGCAAGTTGGGGAACTATTTCAACGTTTCCTGTTTCACAACACCGCCAGTCATCGGAGCTGACGGCATTGGAACTGGGTTCGGAGACAGTGCAACAGGAATCGTTGATGGTCCGGGGCAATTCAATATCGACGCGGGAGTTATGCGTTCGGTGCCAATATCCTGGCCGAAGGAAGGCAGCATCTTTCAGTTCAGGGCTGAGTTCTTTAATGCTCTGAACCATCCGCAGTTTGCAAATCCCAACACAACCTACGCCACCTCTTCGTTTGGAATTATCAGCAGCACATCTGTAAATCCCAGGCTGGGGCAGGTGGCGGTGAAGGTGATTTTCTAGGGTTCAAGTTCGTCCTCAGTCCTATGAGAACGATAGCAGTGACGCGCTGGGGCAGCTATTTTACTGTGGTCGCGCTTCGCGGCCATCATTGGCTTTCCCTACTTGTAGCAGTATTAACCGTTGCTCTCCCCATACTCGCTCAAGGACCCGCGATAGAGAAAAACGTGCTGATTTTGAAGAGCTTCCCCGATCGTGACGTGGTCGCGGTTGACGGTCTGAAATCTGAACTCCGGAGGCGTGTTCAGTGGCCGATCAACTTCTACGTCGAGAACTTGGAGGGCCAACGTCTTAGCGATAATGCCTATGAGAAAAGCGCAGTTGAAACTCTACGAATCACGTATGGGAGTCAGAAGCCGGACCTCGTGATTGCGCAATCATATCCCGCGCTACAGTTTATTCTGAGACACCGCGATGAGCTGTTTCCTAATGTGCCAATTGTATTTTGGGACATGGACGTCAACCGGATTGTGGGACAGCAGATGTGGCCTGGGGTAACTGGTGTGACGGAGATTCAAGACGTCCGAGGCACAATCGACCTTGCCCTGGGTCTTCATCCGGATACCGAGAACATAGCAATCATCACCGAGAACTCGGAATACGATAAGTACTGGGTGGGCAGGGTGCATGCTGAGTTGGTTCGCCTTCGAGATAAGGTGAAGGAGATCGACCTCGTCGGACTGCCAGCAGAGCAGCTACTCAGGAAGGTTGCTGCTCTCCCGCCGCGGACCATCGCACTGTTCCAGGAATATCCACGAGATTCCATCGAGCCAGGAATGGGAGTTTATGATCTCATCTCGCGGATCGGACAGCGCTTACCAACCTATTGCCTCAACCTGATCGCCTGTTTGGGCCACGGGGGCATTGGTGGAGTTTCTTACGACCTTAGAGAACAAGCTTCGTTAGCTGCTGCGCTTGCCGCACGGGTGCTCTCCGGCGAGTCGCCAGACAGAATACCCGCAGTAAAAACGACCGGCGGGCAGACCTTGGTAGATTGGCGGCAGCTTCATCGCTGGAACATTGCAGAGTCGCAACTTCCGCCAGGATCCTCAGTCTTGTACCGGGAACCTACGATCTGGGGCCGCTATCGGATTTTGATTTTTGTGGCGTTGGCGGTGATGGTAGTTCAGGGGCTCTTAATTCTTGGGCTGCTGTGGCAACGGGCTCGAAAGCGAAATGCCGAGGTGGTCCTTCGCGAGAGCGAAAATCGCTTCCGACTTATGGCGGACAGCGCCCCCGCATTGATCTGGATGTGCGATCAGCAAGGTCAAGTCACATATCTGAATGACAGGCGAATCGCATTTACTGGCCCAGATTCTGGATCCGGGTACGACGAAACGTGGACAGCCTTTGTCCATCCGGAGGACTTGAGAAATGTCTTAAATACCCTGGCTCAAGCTTTGAAGAACCGTGAGCCGTTCTCCAAAGAGTACCGTCTTCGCCGGCGTGACGGAGCATATCGTTGGATGTTTGACGTCGCGTCCCCAAGAATGAATGGAGATGGATCGTTCGCAGGTTTTATCGGTTCGGCGATCGATATTACCGACCAGAAGCTGGCCCATGAAGCACTCGAAAAGGTCAGCGGTCGATTGATTGAAGCGCAGGAAAAGGAGCGCAGCCGAATCGCGCGGGATTTGCACGACGACATATGTCAGAGGTTGGCGCTATTGTCGATGGAGCTGGAACGAGCAAATCGGAGTCAGAACGACTCGTCCCCCTCTACGAAGCAGCGTTTGGAAGAGATTCGCAAACATTGTTCCGAAATTGCAGGGGACGTTCAATCCCTCTCACACGAACTGCATTCCTCGAAGCTCGATTATCTAGGCATTGCGGCCGGCATTCGAGGTTTTTGCAAAGAGTTTGCCATACAACACGAAGTCCGCATTGATGTTACTGACCGGGACGTGCCGACGCACCTGCCCCGGGATGTTTCTCTGTGCCTGTTCCGGGTTGCCCAGGAATCCCTCCACAATGCCGCAAAGCACAGTGGGACGAGCCGATTCAGTGTAGAGCTGAGCGGCAGCGCGAACGACGTTCAGTTGGAGGTGCACGATGCAGGTGCCGGATTCAACGTAGAGGAGGTAAACCAAAATGGCGGTCTGGGGTTGGTGAGCATGCAGGAAAGGGTACACCTTGTCCATGGCCGGCTCGAGATCGAATCGAGCCCTGGGACTGGCACCAGGATCGTCGCCATCGTTCCGCTGGCGGGCGCTGGTGGCGGGGCCGTGGCGGATGAGGAAGATCGGAACACCGCTAGTGCAACGGAGGCTGCATGAGAAAAACGCGCGTATTGCTGGCTGACGATCACACGATGATCTGCGCGGCCTTCCGAAAACTGCTGGAGCCGGAATACGAAGTGGTCGGAAGTGTCGGAGACGGTCGGGCGCTCCTGAAGGCAGCAGTAGATCTGAAGCCCGACGTGGTGCTGGTCGACGTGGGGATGCCCCTGCTGAATGGACTGGACGCCGGGCGGGAGCTGAAGAAGTCGATGCCCGGTGTAAAAATAGTTTTTCTTACGATGAATCCCGATCCGGACGTTGCGAGCGAAGCGTTCCGGATTGGAGCTTCAGGATATTTGTTGAAAACGTCGCAGGGAGACGAACTTCTGCTGGCTATCCGTAAAGCGATTAAAGGGATTTCCTACGTGACACCACAAATCGACCAAGCGATGGAACAAAGCTTTATCCGCGATCCCAAATCCCTTGCTCGTCCCAAACATCTCACGGACCGGCAAATGGAGATCCTGCAAATGTTGGCGGAAGGTCGCTCGATGAAGGAGATTGCCTACATCCTTGAGATCTCGTTTAGAACAGTGCGCTTCCATAAATATCGGATCATGGAGGAATTGAAGGTTGGCAGCACGGCCGAACTGGTGCAGTACGCTATTAAGCACTCCATCATTTTTCCGCAATAGATACTTTGCCTTCCCACAATCCGTACTTCGCCACCGCGAGCGCCAGCAGTGCCGATCACCCGGCAGACGCGCTGTCACTTGTGACAGTAGCCACGCTACCCATTTGATTACGAAGATTGCATGTTGGTTTCGATGCGAGAACATGCGCGAACGCCATGGGAAAAATCCGGGTTTTACTCGCCGATGATCACGAGAAAATTCTGGTTCAGGTTCGCCTCACACTGGGTGAGGATTTTGATATTGTTGGTGCCGTAGATAACGGAAGAGACGCAATAGACGCGGTTCGACGCCTCGATCCGGACGTACTCGTGATCGACATATCGATGCCCGTTCTTGATGGCCTCCAGGCAGTTTCGCAACTGCGGTCCATCAATCATCGAGCTAAAGTTGTGTTTCTAACCGTTCACCAAGATCAGGATTTCGTGTCCGCAGCATTTTCGGTCGGTGGATCGGCCTATGTAGTCAAGGCAGATGTCACAACCGACCTTGTTCCCGCCATTCGTGAAGCGCTCCAGGGGCGTACTTATATTTCACAATCGATACCGCCGCCGAACCAGCTTGCAAGGTGCGACCCCTGAATCGAGGATTGTGAATCAACCAGAAGAGGCAAGCACCGCGGGCTATTCGGATGCATTCCAGTTGTTTTGACGCTGTCGGCAGCCAGAGAAGCGCCGTCATACGTGATCCGTTTCGGCGAGCGTCCACCCATAGTGAGGTATGCAAATCAAACTTCCGGTTGCGCACGGCCGCGTCATTTCAATCGGGCCCCGGCCTGGCTACGCTCATGTATGCCCAAAGCGATCGGCGATCGTTGTCCAAAACAGATGCGGCGACTCTTGACGATCTACCGGCGACCTCCAAGGCTCGTGTCTGCCTGGCATTTTGCCTGGTCACACGCGTCGTTCTGGGTTTCGCAGAACAGGAGTGTTGCATTGAGAAATTGCGCGAACAAGCGCGGAGAGAAGGACTCGATGCCAATCAGTGGTTCGACAACATGGAACTCGTGGCCGCCAAGGAGATCGGACAGGTGACGGTGATCTACGTGCGCAATGTTTACAAATACTACATCGCATACAAGTTGGCGACCGAGCCGCTACAAAATCAGCAGGAAGCGAAACAGGGGAGAGACAACTGACGGAGGGTAGAAGATGAGCAGACTTGTACATTTTGCAGCAACCGTTCTATGGGTCTCGTTATTCACTGCGCACTGCATGGGCTGGCAATTGGATAGCCGCGACGCCAACGCCTTGAAAGAGGGCGGTACTCCCTACTTCACCACCAAGATGGAAAACCTCACGACCAAACTCAGTCTCACTCCCGACCAGCAGGCCAAGCTGAAACCGATTGCGGAACAAGAAGTGGGACTGTTGGAGGAAATACGCGGGAACTCTCTGCTATCGAGAAAAGACAAAATAGCCAAGCTCGAGCGGATCGTGCTCGATTCGGATAAGCGAATGAAGCCTTGGCTCTCGGACCAGCAGTGGCAGAAGCTTCAGACATTGCGAAAGGAACAGAAGGAGCAGTTGAAGCAATACGCGAACCCGAAATAGTTGGGGTGGACTGAACCACGCGGAGGTATCGACTCCGATGACAGCCGGATCGTATACCGGTTGCATGGTTTACACAGAGTTCCGAAAAGCCCGACTATCGTGAGCTCCCGGTCGAAGGCGACTGCCAGCGGGGAAGTGACGTATGCATACGAACGCTGCCCTCGAAACTCCAGACACGCCGCAGCGCGAACTCTCGCTTATTCGGGGAGGTCCGTTTTATCGCGCCCAGCGGGCCGCGGGCCTGATTCGCCTGGAGGAATGGAATCACGCTAGGCGTGTAACAGTTGCACTTGCCCTTGGTTGGCTGCCTCTGATTGTGATCACGATGCTCTTCAACCCGAAGGCACTCGGTTCGCTGCTTGTGGACTATCGGGTGTACTCCCGAATGGTTATTGCCGTGCCGGTGCTCCTGCTCGGTCAGCTGCTCACGGAGTCGCGCTTTCGAATGATCGTGCGACATATCGACGACGCGGGCCTGCTTGGAACCGAGGACCGGAAACGCATGGACGGCATGATCGTCCTCCTAAGACGTCTCAGGGACTCGATATTTCCCGAGGCAGCCATCCTGGTGTTGCTTATTGTGCATACCTTGGCGACGTTCAAAGGCCAAGTGGATGTGACCCCGTGGCTCACCTACGGAACTGTCCCCAACTTGCACCTCACGCCAGCAGGTTGGTACGCGGTTCTGGTGAGTTCGAGCATGTTCCAATTTCTGTTAGGTCTCGGGCTTTGGCAATGGTTGTTATGGGCCGTTTTTGCTTTCAAGTTGTCGCGATTCAACTTGAAACTTGTTCCGACTCACCCCGATGGACATGGAGGTCTTGGTTTCCTGGGCCTGACGCCGGTGGCCTTTACGCCGGTGTCGTTCGCTGCCGCAACGGTGATTGGATCCAGTTGGCGTCGCGAGCTCCTGGTGCACGGCGCGACATTAATGTCGTTTAGGTTACCTGCAATCGTATTCGTAGTTATCGTTGGACTGGTTGCGCTCGGCCCCCTGGTTTTCTTTGTTCCGCGGCTGGCAGCCTTGCGACGTCAAGGAATTCTGGAGTATGGGACGCTGGGGCAGATTCACAGTATGGATTTTCATGAAAAATGGATTCATCAACGGAAAGGGCATGAAGGTGAATTTCTCACCGCACCCGAGAGCAGCTGTCTGAGCGACTATGGCCAGAGCTACGAAAAGCTGGCAGCGCTGAAGCCCTTTCCTGCAGACAGGGGAGCCTTGATTGGATTGGCGGCTTCTTTGGCGGTGCCAATGTTACCCGTCATTCTCGCTGTCGTGCCGCTAGTCGTGGTTTTAAAGAGTTTGCTCGAAGCGTTGCGCTAATTCAAATAATTCCCAACAGCTCTCCGCTCGCACATCAATGCTTAGATACAGTGCTACCCTGGCACCTGCGGATCAGGATTCGAGCCTAGTTCTTTTGATAGTGACAAACGAAAAAAATGACAGTGCTGTGAATGGGAGACCCTGGTTGAAGGGTTTGGCGCAATATCCAGTCATCGCGTGAAACGACGACCTTGTCTCGTGCGTCCACTGTGAGTATTTTCTGCCGTTGCTATCAGCTCTAACAGTATTCATCGCTGCCATCCTGGCTTACTGTTCCGAGTGTCCGTTAGAGGCAAGCCTCACGCGATGGTCTGCCTGAAGATGTCAAGCCACAACGAACGGATCATCAGGAAAGTGGTGTCTGCGCTGTGGTGAAGTCCATGCAGGCGATCAACATAGGAAATGGAGAAGCAAAATGAAAACCATGAACGCTCTTTCATTGTTCGTCGTCCTGCTCCTTGGGTTCACCGCATGGGCCCAGGAGTTCCCGAAGGTCGAGGTGGGGGCAGACTATTCCTACGCCCGGTTCGCACCGAACGCGTCAGGAAGCCAAGGTCACAGCCTGAATGGAGGCGGTGGGTCGGCAGTCTTTAACCTCAACCAGTATCTTGGCATCAAGATGGACCTGCAGGGCTATGGAAGCACCACCACGAATTTTGTCATTCCGTCCGGTCCGAATTTTCCACACGGGGGAAGCGCCAACGTACAAGGGAACTTGTTTACCTATCTGTTTGGTCCGCAGATCAAGTTTCGCACACCGAAATTGCAGCCATTCGCCCATCTCTTGTTCGGGGGAGCACACTCCAATGTGTACGGCAATGCATTCAAGAACATTTGCCAACCGGTTGCGGGGGCCTGCTCGTTCTCGAAAGCACCAGCCGGCAATGCGTTTGCGATGGCCTTCGGTGGCGGGCTCGATATCCCAGTGAGTCGGACGATCTCGATTCGGCCGGCGGAGATCGATTATCTTCTGACCGACTTTACGAATCAGTTTAACAACTCAAATCAAAACAATTTTCGCTATTCCGCCGGTATTAACGTCAGCTTCGGGGGAAATAAGTGAAGCCCGCAGCGATCCGGGGGGGGCTCTCATCGTGGAGTCCCCTCCGTAGTGTTTCTAGTGGTTGTATGTGAGAGTGAGGAAACCCCAGCTTATGAAAGGCGCGCGGCTTCAGGGCGCTTCGTACCTTCTCCGATAGTGGGCGGCGACCGGCGGGGCATCGCTTGTTGCACTCACTCTGACGCGGATCTTTCTCCATTTGCCACCGCCAGTCGCAGCAGGTGTGAATCCCAAAATATACTGATTCCTCATTTCCGAACTGATAGCTGCTGCTGCATCTGCCACGGTGGCCAAGGTGCTCGCGGCGATAGTCCGCCCACCGGTCTCGTCCGTGATCTCCTCAAGCCACTTCCTACCCATGTACTCCTCAAAGGGTTTGAAGAGTGCTGAATCAAAAATGCCGATGGCGTAAATGGGAATGTCTGCTTCCCGAACGATGTCCTTGATTTGCCTGAGGCGATAACGGCTGTGGTTGTCGCCGCCGTCGGAAATGATCAGCAAGGCTCGGCGGCTATAGTGCGCCGTTTGCATCTGCGCAATTCCCAAATAGACTGCATCCAACAGCGCGGTGCTTCCTTCAGGAACTGTCATGCCGATCCGCGACTGGATGGAATCAAGAGACTGAGTGGTATCGGCTACGAGAACAGGCTTCCCGGAAAACGCGATGACGAAGTAATCGTCTTGGGGATTAGCAGCATTGAAGAAGGAACTGACGGCCGCACGCTCGACCTCAATTTTATCCGTCATGCTTTTGCTGAAATCGAGAATCAGTCCGACTGAAATGGGCAAGTCCTCCGCCGAAAAATAGCGGATCTCTTTTGGCTGGTTGTCTTCGTAGAGGGCAAAATTCGTTTTCTGGAGACCAGTGATCTGACGGTTCATGGCATCAGTGACGGTCACCGGAACGAGCACCAGGTCGACATTGACGCGAATCGGCGGTATAGGCAGCGCTGTTTCCGTATCGTCGATCCGAACATCGCTTGCGCGAGGGGAAGACTGCCCTGGAGGATTTGGTATTGCCGTACGCGGTCGGTCGACCGATTGCGACCAGACCTGGGACTCGGGACATGCAACGAGAAGAATGAAGAAAAAGAAATGCAAAACAACTCGGGAGGAATTACACCAAAGCCGCAGGGCGGAAGTCATTAGCAAAGCCCAAGGTCCGGGAGACGCCGGCAGTGATGGTAGCACAACACCTCGACACGAGCATCACCTGGTGAAGCACGGAATTCAACCCCTGGTGCAAAGGATCTCGTGGCTTGAGGATGAATGTGTGCGTCAGACTGGGCGGAAGGTGAACAGGGCCAGAGAGTTGCGGATATGGATCTCGCCTGCCCGATCGGGGCTAATCCTCACGCTTCGGGTGGGTTCCCCGAGGCGGTCGAAGGCCCCGAGCGACGGAAATTGCAGCGCTCACGAATCGCTGACCTGCGGCCATTTGAGGCACTGCCACAAGCAGGTCTTTTGCTGCATCCGTTTTCAATACGAATGCGTCGGCCCCAGCCTCGAAGGCAGCCTGCACGATGTCAGGATCGACATTCATACTTAAGAACATTAGTTTTGGCTTAGGAGAGAGCTGCGAAATCTGTCGAGCAACCTCAATTCCGTTGAGGCCGGGAAGGTCCACATCCAGGATCACCAGGTCGGGCTGGTAGCGAGCCGCTTGCCGGACTGCGTCCATGCCATCAGAAGAACTGTGCAATACCAAAAGATCGAGTTCGTTCTCTAACAACCTGCAGAGGACTTCTCGCCAAGGCTTAAAGGCATCTACCACCAAGACACGTGCTATGGACATTCGTAGGAGCCGAGGACCCAAGAACTGAACCGGACAGTACTGAATCGGTTGCATCAAGAATGACACGCGCATTTTGCGGTCGTCGTTGCGCTAGAGCAACCATCGTAAAAAATGATGCAGCGGCCGAAATCGGTCAGGGTACTTGCGAGAAGCGCTTAAGAGACGTCAGGACGATTGTGCCCCTGCGTTTTAAGAGGACTCCTGAGAATTGCCATTTGTTCAACAGACGGCTCACCGTAAACGGCGTTACATTGGCTGCGTTGGCTAGTTCCTCATTTGTGACATCGATTTCGATGCCCTTCGGATGACTGCTGCCAATTGTTGTGGCGAGCCGCTCGATGATTGCTGCCACACGCCGGGCGGCCGAGGCATAGGTGAGAGCGACATGGTCTATCGCATACCAGTCCAGGTATTCGAATATAACGGACAGCGCGTTGCGCAGAAGATTTGGATAGCGCGTTATAAGGCGCTCAATTGTTATTCGATCCCAACTCAGAGCCATCCCATCCCTAACCATCTCGGTACCAACGAGGTGAGAGGGATTCCCCTGCAAGAGTGCTGCCCCGCCGGTGACGTCGCCTGCAACCAACCAGTGCAGGAGCACCTTACGACCTTGCGAGGTGACAAAGAAAAAGCGCGCACGTCCGCTCATTAAGAGGTACAGGTGGTTCGCGGGAGCTCCCTGATGACAAATCACATCTCGAGCCCGAAACTTTCGTACGCTGCTAGCGGCTAGAACATGCCTGAGGTCCCCTTCTGACAGTCCCCCAAGCAACAGCGGTTTGACCTCAGCAACGGCCGCATTCGAGTTGACCGGGCTCATGGCGATATACTTTCGAGAACCGAAACCAGCCCGCAGCGGACTCTTGGAATACTGAGCACCGCCCCTTTGCGGCATGGTCCGGTAATATGCCTCCGTAATCTCTGATTTGTGCCATTTGTGGCCGGGCTTTTGCAGTGGAACCCAGGCTACGCGGCTAATCTGGAATGATGTGGTTGCGCATAGCGTACTGTACCAGTTCGGCACTGTTGTGAAGGCGCAGCTTCCTCATAATGCGGTACTTGTGAAAAGCAACTGTTCGATCCGTGGTATTCAGCAAAGCTGCTGCTTCTTTCATTGACTTGCCTTCGGCCAGCAGTTGAAGTACCTGTCGCTGGCGGTCAGTCAGAGTCTCAGGTGCTTTGCCGCCGTCTTTTTCCCGCGTTAAGAGCGAGCGGATGGTGCCCTCAGCAGATGCGGGAGAGAGGTAGGACCGACCATTCAACACCTCGCGAATGGCTTGGAGGAGTTCCGTTGCGGTGGCGGTCTTAGGGAGATAACCCGAAGCTCCTCGCCGGAAAGCTTCGGCGATTAAGTCCTCATCATTATTCATCGTCACAAAAACCACTTTCACATCGGGCATCTTGCGCTTGACTTGCTGCGCCGCATCAAGCCCATTCAGCAATGGCATAGCGATATCAAGGATAACTATGTTGGGATGGTGGTTTGCCACCTCCCGAAGCAGAGCCTGCCCATCCGCGACCGTACCCACGATTTCGTAATCTGGTTCCAGAATCTTCACGTACCCTTCTGCCACCAGCGCATGATCGTCCGCGATGAGGATTGTTGCTTGCTTCCTGCCCATGAAGATCTACCTCACGCGATCCTAGCTACAGGATGGGTGCGTGCGGCGAACACCGAACTGCTTCGGCACGCCCAGCCACCGGAGCGCGACCCGGACAAAATCGAACATAAGAGGCGATCAATTCGCGGTCCCCATTCTGCGATTGTTCGAGGACAGAGGACAGCCTCGAGGCACGTGACCAGATCTGCGATCGGTCATTCGATACCACGCCTAGGTGCTTGGCACTTCCTGTTTCGTTAGCTTTTCTGTTTTGGCGGAAAGTTCTTGAGAAGCTTCGCCATCGCCTTGTTCAGGTTCTTCTGATTCTTCTCCTGATTGCTGCTGGGGCTCAATGTCTTGGTGGCATCGCCTCGCCAGATCAGCTGTTTAGCAGTTGGATCGTAAAAATCCAGGCCCATAGTTCCGACTGCGATGGTGGAACTCGTAGCAGTCGCCATGCCGCCTCCCCAACGCCAGCCTCCGCCCATTCCATAGGCATTCCATTCTTTCTGCTGATTCACCGAGACCTGGTAGCCAACGTACATATCGGCCTTGTCATCGTTGGTCTTCGTAAAGCCTTTCGCCGACAGTTGTGCGTCAACCGCTTGCTTAACCTCGGCATCCTGAATCTGGTTGAGTTGCTCGCTTCCAGGAATCGTAACCCACTTGTAGGTGTGGTACTTGGAAAAGTCAGTACCGGGCATAAAGTTGTAGTGAACGTCCTGTGCCAGTGCAATTGCCGACAGCAGGAAGATCAATGCCCCCACAGGCAAACAACGAGTTTTCATGGATCCTCCTTCGTTTATCTTCCAAGCTCAAAGGGCGCGTTCAGGAGTCAATCGACTGCCTTTGCGGTGGCCTTGCCGGCGGCCTTCACTCCAACAGCAGTCTTCTCCCCGCCTTTCTCGGTGTATTTCACCGACACCTTGGTGCCCTCTTCAATACCTTTGCTGCTGTCCTTGACGCCTTCGATGGTGGTCTTGTCCGTCCACTTGATCGTGTGTTCGGTCCCATCATCAGTCTTGACTACCATGGTCTTGGTGTCTTTATCCACTGACTTCACGACACCCTTGACAATGTGCACCAGGTCATCCGCTGATGCTCGTTGCCACGCGCCGATCGTGAGAACCACAGCGACAGCGGCCAGCAGTCCCACTCGTGACTTCCATGCCATTGACATCGCTATTCTCCTTTTACCTCTGCTGAAGTGGTAATTCGCGACAGATCTCTACTTCACCAGAAGGGTCCGGCGGTGGGAACTGTCACTTGGGACAGGTGCTAAGCGTTAATCCCAGTGTGTTTGCATGTGGCCGCATGATCCACGCCTTTCCTCATCTCACTGGAGAGCAAAGACCCCAATGCGCTCTAATTGGTTTGCGAAATTTGTTTCCTGGCGGGCCAGTTTGTTATCACACCGCTCATCGCGTTGATCACACGTGTAGTAGAGCCGCGCAACAGAGCCCGGCTTGCTGAAAAGTGACGTACGCACAGCCATCATCCGAGAAGGCCATCGCCGCGATTAATCGACGACTTTACACCGGATATCCCCGCGACATCTGTCGCAAGTGACAGTTGTGCAGGGGACTGATCGATCGATAATGCGCGATTGTGCGGTGGCTTATCCCGGCCGATGAGCCCTCCTTCGAGCGATTAAGTCGCGGTACTTGGCGGCGAAGGACGCAGCAAGGTAAGTAGGATGCGACAGACACCTGTAACCTTGGTTCCCCCGGTTATTGGGCGACCTGAAGACTCGTCACGTACGACAAAGGACGGGGAAAGAACGTAGAGAGAGTGGTGGGCGATGCCTGAATGAGGCGGCATGCTCGAGACGATCTGAAGGGCTCATCACTGCTGCACTGCCCGTCTCTCAATTTGGCGGTGTGGCCGGAGGAGTAGGCGCATGATCTCCACTTATGGCAGACAAATCTTACGCGCGATACTGAGCTTGGTCATGTTTATTGGGTCTGCCGATACCATCTACGGATATCAAGCGTCGAACCCGGAGCAGGCCAATGACAGTGGGAATCCCACGGATGCCGCTCCGCAAAGCACTAGCCAGTTGCAGGCACTCGTAGCGCCAATCGCTCTTTACCCCGATTCGCTCGTGGCCCAGATTCTGACAGCATCCACTTTCCCCGACCAGGTCGCAATTGCCAATTACTGGCTCCAGCAAAACAAAAATCTGACCGGAAGCGCATTGATGCAAGCGGTTGACAAGCAGTCCTGGGATCCCAGTGTGAAGGCCCTTACGGAATTTTCTTCGGTACTCGAAAACCTCGCCAAAAATCTCACGTGGACCTCGTCGCTGGGCGAGGCTTATCACAACCAGCAGGCCGAGGTGATGACTGCGATCCAGACCTGCCGGGCGCAAGCCAAGGCGTCGGGGAACCTCAAGAGTTCTTCCCAGATCACGGTTGTGCAGCAAAGTCCGCAGACCATCGTGATCCAACCCACCAACCCACAAATCGTTTATGTTCCGCAGTATAACCCCACCGTGGTATACGGCACTCCCTATGTAACGCCAGGGTACAGCGCGGGAGATGTCGCAGCGGCCGGCATTATTGGGTTCGGCGCTGGCATTGCGGTCGGCGCAATGATGAGCGGCGGTTGCTGCAGTTGGGGATATAGCAGTTGGAACTGCGGCTGGCATGGAACAGCGGTGATCTACCACGGGGGAGGGTATTGGGGGAATTCCGCTTGGCACGGCGGCTATTACAACGGGGGGTACCACAATAGCTATGGCTACAACAACAACTACAACCGGATTGGGAACAATTACAACAACTATCGGGGCGGCAACTATAAGAACGTGAGCGGGAATACCGTCAACATCAATCACCAGACGGCCCAGAACTTTGCTTCCAGTCATCCGTCGGCCGAAAATTCGTGGTCGCAACACAATTCGAGCGGGACAAAATCGAACGCGTTCAGCGGTATGAGCGGGCATTCCGGTGGATTCGGGGATTCTGGTGGCTGGTCTTCGCGGGCAGAAAGCAATCGTGGTTGGGGAAGCATGAGGTCCAGCGGATTCGGCGGCGGGAGGTTCGGAGGTGGAGGGTTTGGCGGTGGCGGTTTCCACGGTGGCGGTTTTCGTCGTTAGCTTATGCAAGCGTTGCGAGACGAAGAATCACGAGAGTCGTCGTTGGAGGATGTATGTTGCGCATGACTCGACTCGGGAAAGATCCGAGGCTCCTTCGGTGGACATGCTGGAGCCTAGTCACGCTACTATTGGCGGTGGTGTCCTGTAATCGGTCAGAAAAAACGGCCGATGTAGCGGGAACCCAGAAAACATTCGCATCGCCGGAAGACGCAGGCAACGCATTCCTGCAAGCCGCAAAGGCGGGCGATCAGAGTGCTCTACTGGCGATATTCGGGTCCGATGGCAAGGACATCCTGTTCTCAGGCGATGCGGTAAGAGATAAAGACGATCTGGAAGACTTCGTTGCCGCCTATAGCCAAATGCATCGCTGGGTCAAAATAAAGGTCGGTGGCCAGATGCTGCAAGTAGGTGCGGACAACTATCCTTTTCCAATTCCTCTGGATCGGAACCACTCTGGGCAGTGGTACTTCGATACCGCAGCAGGAAAAGATGAGATCCTGGCTCGCCGGATTGGCAAGGGAGAGTTGACCGCCATTGCGGCGTGCGATGCGATCGCTAACGCCCAGAAGCAATACTTCGTGCGGACTCACGATGGCGATAAGGAAAAGCAATACGCGCAGAAGTTCGTAAGCGACGCGGGCAAGCAAAACGGGTTGTATTGGCCCACGTCCGCGGGAGAGCCTTCGAGTCCTCTCGGTCCTCTTGGCGATTTTGCCAAATCCCTGGGCTACGGCAACGCGGGCGACAAGCCCCAACCCTTCAATGGCTATTACTTTCACATCCTCACCAAACAGGGGGACAAGGCTCCCGGTGGTGCGATGGCCTATGTCGCCGACGGAAAGATGACTCGCGGGTTTGGGGTTGTCGCCTATCCCGCGGAATATCGGAATTCCGGGATCATGACGTTCATGATTGGCTCGGACGGTGTCGTCTATCAAAAGGATCTGGGGGAAAAGACGAACGAAATTGCGATGGCGATGACGGAATACAACCCAGGCGACGGGTGGAGTTCGGTTGTCGGTACGGAGACGATTCAATAGTCGAGTAGATTCGAGAGCGCCGGCCGCAGGGAAGCTTGCGTCGCTTCACTAGCGTACAAACGAGATCAACATCTTCTTCTGGAAATGTGAGAAATGCGCCCGTGAGCGCAAAGCATCCTACCATTCGCCGCTATTAAGCCAAAAGCTAGCCGACGCTTCTTGCGTGGGAATCCAACCACAATCGCCGTGACAGACGTCTGGATTGTCAGTGGAGGGGACCTGATCTCTGGCAGGTGGCTAACAGTTCGCACTGTCACTTGTGACAGTAGGAAATCGTCCTTCCTGTTCATAACATCCTGCCAAGTGGGAGTTCGCACGAGGGTTATGCTCGCAGTGTTCGGCAATCCTGTTGCGGGGACTAGCTCAAGATTGGGTTACGGTGTGCCGCGCAAACTGCAGCGTCGTTCCGGCCGAGCGCCTGCGACTATATGTAAGCCCAGGCCCATCTGGTTAGAGGAGGGCATATGAGAAACCGATTCCTTCCATGCGTGACCGTCTTCGTCGTAACCATGATGGGCGCAGCGGCAGAAAAACCGATGACGGGCACAATCATTTCGGAAAACTCAGTGGACTGTGGGACCGAAGCTCACGGGCATAGAGGCAAAGAGAAATTGGATCTCGTGTGCCAGGAGTACATCGTTCATACCCCCAACACTGAATACCACATCCGTCAACCGAAGCAGCATGACCAGGGTATGTTGCCACTGAATTCGGGCATCGATTTCATTCTCGACAAGGACAAAATGAAATTCAAATTGAATGGCAAGAAATACGAATTCCTGGTGGTTTCGGAAAGCAGCCCCACCGCCAAACAACCGTAGACACTGAATCCCGTCTGCGGAGAGGACTCAGTTCGGTTGACCCTGCAGCAGTCAGTGATAGCAAGATTGCGATGGTTGTAACTACGGTGCCGAGAGCATTTTCCGAGTTACCGCTGGGCCAAGAGATTGGAAGTGAGCGTAGTTCGTTGTGAAGGTTTGGTAAGGGTATGTCGATCCGAATGAACTAAAAGGAGAACATCAGATGCGATCAACAAGGAATGCCTCGGTGATCTGGATGGGAGCTGCCGCAATGTTTGTGTCCGTCATTCTTCTGGGGAGCATGACTGTTGCACAAGTGCAGACCGAAACCACAACCAGCAAGGGAACCGCCAGCAAGGCCGTTCAGGTTGAAAACGGCGAAGTGGTATACGTCTCCGGGAACAACGTCGTCGTCAAGATGGCCGATGGATCCTTGCGTCACTTCAACCACGTACCGGACTCGGCCAGGGTCACCGTAGACGGGAAGCAACTTAGTGTGCACGACCTGCAGGTGGGGATGAAGCTTCAGAAAACGATCACTACCACGACCACGCCCGAGACCATCAAGACTGTGCAGACGGTTACGGGCACCGTGTGGCATGTGAACCCTCCGCGCAGCGTCATACTGACCCTTGAAGATGGCAAGAACCAGGAATTCAAAATCCCGGAAGGCCAGAAATTTAATGTCAATGGTCAAATGACCGATGCGTGGGGCCTGCGGCAGGGAATGAAGATTTCCGCTACCAAAGTTGTGGAAGCTCCCACCCAGGTGGTTACGCAGCAAGCCAAGGTAACAGGTGTGATGCCGCCACCACCTCCACCGCCTCCGGCCGATCAGCCGATTCTGGTGGTCGAAGAGATTGCCGTACCCGTAGAGACGGCGGAAGCAACTCCCGCTCCTGCGCAGCCCGCTTCGTTGCCCAAGACCGGCAGTTCACTACCCCTGATCGGATTGCTTGGCTTTCTTTCCCTGGCATCCTCGCTCGGATTGCGAGCCTTCCGCGTCCGATAACATCAGGCTTCATGTTTTGGCAGGACCGGGAAGGTCCCGGTCCTCTCCAAACCTTTCATGAGCCTATCGCTCAGAACCCGAGCCGGCCAAAATGCCGGACAAACAAGGCGCCTTTATGAGAAACAAGGCACGTCACCGAATAACAAGAATGATCCTGGTTGTGTCGGCCTGTTTGGGAGTGGCAAGCTTCGATTCTTCAGCTAAGGCACAAAACCAGGAGCTGCAACAACGCGTCGCGGAGATGAAGGAAGCGTCAGCGAAGAACAAGCAGAACCTGGCTCACTACACGTGGACCGAGCAGGTTACGATCAGCCTCAAAGGGGAAGAGAAAAAACAGGAACACTTCCAAGTCAGCATTGGGCCTGACGGGCGGCAGCAAAAGACCTCGCTAGATCCATCGGACGAGTCTTCTCCAGAGCCCAGCGGCGGACGCTTGAAACGGCACATCGTCGAGAAGAAAAAGGAAGAGTACAAAGAGTATGCAGACCAGATGAAGGCCCTGGCCCAACAGTATGTGCCGCCCTCAAAAGAATTGCTGCAACAGGCATATCAACAGGGAAACATAACCTTGGGCACGGAAGCCGGTGTCCCGAATGAGGTCAAGCTGGTCATCCACAATTACCTGAAGGCTCAGGACTCGATGACCCTGATCTTCGACAGGAGCCAGAAAGAACTCACTGGGATTCAGATCGCCACTTACCTGGACGATCCGAAAGATGCCATGAATTTGACGGTGCAATTCAGCCGCTTGCCCGACGGGACAAACCACGTGTCCAATCTGGTGATTGACGGCGTCAGCAAACAGTTGAACGTAGCAATCCAGAACTCGAACTACCAGCACCTCTGAGCGAATTGCTCCGTAGTCTGCGCCGTGCGGCGGGTGACACCGTCTTGCGACTGCAGTTGTTTCAAAAACCATAGTTCGTGATGATCGGCCTCAAGAGTTGGACAGAGCGGCGTTCATTTCTGACCCCCGTCACGCGAGGTTCTCCACAGGGGTTAGGCGCTCCGTCCAGCGCGAGGGCCCCAGATTGGGGAGACAAGCGCGCCCCCAAGTCTGGGGCCTTTTCAATCTCGCGTGACTCTACGCAACACGTCCAGCACATGGGACCCTGTTGCAAAGAGTTTTGGGCGAAAGAGAATTGGTGCGCTCTTTTTTCGCTGGCCACTCGTGTCAAGGTCTGAATTCCTCTGACCGCCCTCAGCCTCGATGCTAGTGCTTACAACTATTGAATATTCGTGGGTGTAGTCCGAAGGCTGCTGCCGAATGTCCAGCTCAGCCCTGACGTCGTACCGTAGTCACTGCCGGGTAAGCTCCCTGGTGGCTGGCTATCCCAGTTCCCGTAGAAGGAAACATTCCACGACAGCCCGCCGATAAGCTTGATGTAATAGGACGCGTTCGTGGAAAAATAGACGCGGCCAGGTTGTGAAAGAGAGGGGAGTAGAATGGCGTTGAGGTCGAGATTGGTCTTATTGAACCGAAACAGCTTTGCATCTACATTGATCATGGCCGTGGCATTGTTTTGGGTGGCGACGGGCACAACGGTAGGGTTATAACGCGTGTGCTGCCATGCGATGCCACCCAGCACGGAAATAGTGGTTCGATTAGTGTTTGTCAAATAGCGTCCGATACCGCCACCGAGGGTATTCTGAACCGAGATACCCTGCTCGGTGCTCTGCAAGAACCCATCAAATGCACCGTAGAAATAATTGTTCCAAGGGAGGAGATGAACTCCCCCGACACTGAGTTGGTTGCGAGTGGAGGTGGTCGCACCACTTGCTTTGGACAGATTCGAACTTATGCCGGCCTGAACTGCCCAACGCTCTCTTGGATAAGCGGCTAGGCCGGTTACACTATATTGGACGGATTGGTTACCCTTCGCGTAGATCGTTCCGAACCCCACCCCTCCAGTGAACCGTTGGAAGAACTTCTCGGAGGTTACCGAAACATTCACGATGTTGGCGCTGTCGAGCACAACGTTCTTCTCAGGCGCCTCCTCAACGTGAATCTCAATCGGACGCCCGGGGGCAGTCTCCGTGCTGTTGAGGATCCCTCTGTACACCGAGCCGTCCTCGGTCTTGACAAGAAAGAGCTGCTTACTCTCCAGACGGGCTACCTGGGACCAATCGACTGAAAGAGTCTGGATGACGTAAGGAAGGCTGACGTAGAGCACGCCGCCGCTTAGGCCTTTGATCTCGCATGTAAAGCGATCGCCATTCCTCATGACAACGACATCGGTGCTTTCTCGCGCACACAGAGGCAGCGTCACTAGCATGGAAAAACAAAGGATAACGGTGCGGGTATTCATCACTTTCCCCCTCATAATGCCGATCGTGAGCTGAACGACTTGCACCAAAACGGGTGGCGGCATGTTGCTAGGACAAAAGATGAGGACTCCCGAGAACTACGTAGCACCGCAGCACATCCATGGCGTCCTGTTTGGGGAGGACTGGATTGCTGGCAAGAATTGATTCTCAACGGCCAGTACGTGCCTGTCTTTCATTGTGGAGAAAATACGCGAAAGCGCCAACTGTTAGAAAATTGATCAAAACAGCGACAACATTCCACAAGATCACGGGTCGCGATCCAATCAACAAACCGTAGTAGATCCACAGGATCTGGAAGGTTCCCGTGATTGCACTCATCCGTGGGTTCATGCCCAGACTTGATCGACGCTTGAGCATTGCAAGCAAGTCTGGAAAAGCGGCAAAGGTCGTTCCGAAACCCGCCAAAATACCGACGATCTCTTTCAGCCCAATATTAGGTCTAATTAGCCTTTCGGTATCGATCGTCAATTGTTGACAACCGATCAGTGAAATCAGGCTCAGGAGGACGATCGCGAGCATCAGTCCGCCGATTCGTCCATACACATCTGCTTTCACACGAACTGTGCATTTAAGGGCTCTCATCTTCGATCTCTCTCGGTTGGCTTCCTCCTCAGGCGAAAGATCGCAGAGATCTTAGGGCCTTTGCGAAGAAACCAAACCCCCACTTGGCATTCAGCATTCCGGCCGAGTGTTGGACACATCGGAGTTGTTGAATATGATATTCATGTGTCGATTACCACATCATCGACTGACTGTCGTTGATTTAGGTACTGTCACATGTGACAGCTATGCAACAGAATCCAGGGTTCGGGCCTCTTTGCAGTTCACCGGGCAATAAGCCTCCAGCCAACCATCTTCCAAGTGCCCGCTTCTCCGGTCCAGATCGTGAAAAGCGACGTGGGTTCGCCTTCCGGGACTTTCATCTCGAACGACCCCGTATAGTGGTGCCCATGGGCTCGGTCAGTTGCCAGAGCATTGGCAGTGTCATCGGGCTTCTCCCGCGCTGCGAGTGATGAGGGCGTTATTCCTCCGGTACAGCAAATAGGGAAAGTGGAGTGCCCCTGGAGCGATGGGTGCATCGCCTCCGTGCGAAGGTGCAGATGGTCGCCAGAATTGAAGCGGAGAAGGAGGCGCTCCTGTGGCTGGCGGTCAGTGTGGGCTTTCACTTTAGCCTGTATGCCGTCAGGTTTGTCTGTTGTTCAATCTGGCGTCGTCCTCAGCTTCCTGTGCCGACACGGACCTGCTCAACCATGCGCCGGATTGCATCCGCGCTGCGATCCACGTCTTCAGAAGTGGTAGCCCAGGAGGACACGCTGATCCGCATGGCTCGGCGTCCTTTCCAGGTTGTTCCTCCACACCAGCATGTGCCGTCTTGCTGAACCGCCTGGATTACTCGTTCCGTTTCCCTATCTGTGCCGAATGCGACGAGAACCTGATTCAGCATGACCTCGTTCAGGATCTCGAAGCCGGCGTTGGACAAATTCTTGGCAAACTGGCTCGCGTGTCGGCAGGTGCGTTCCACCATTTCGGCCACTCCGTTTTTTCCCAGGAAGCGCAAAGCCGCCCAAAGTTCAACGGCGCGGGCCCGTCGTGAAGAGTCGGGACACCACTGCATTGGTTCGCGTTTTGAAAGTGGACCGTAATAGGCCGCAGAGATCGCCATCGCGCGGCGAAGTGCTTCTCGATCGCGCACAATGGCGATGCCACAATCCTGAGGGGTGTTGAGCCACTTGTGCCCGTCGGTCGCCCACGAGTCTGCAGCGCTCACGCCCTCGACTAGATGGCGGCGAGCGGGAGCAGTGGCTGCCCAGAGACCGAATGCCCCATCCACGTGGACCCACGCACCCGCACTTTGCGCGATGTCACATATATCGCCAATCGGATCGCAGGCGCCGGTGTTTACGTTCCCCAGTTGCACACAAATGATGGCCGGGCCGGGAAGTTTAGGAATGCCGGACGCCAACATTCGCCCCTGCGAGTCCACCGGAACGTGGATGACCCGATCGCGGCCTAAGCCCAGCAGGGCAAGGGCCTTCAGCATGGTGGCATGCACCTCATCGCCAACCACAACGTCGATCGGTGGGGCGCCAAACAAGCCATCGCGCTCCACATCCCACCCCATGCCCGCAAGGAGAGAAGTCCTGGCAGCAGCCAATGCCGTCACATCCGCCATCTGTGTCCCTGTCACCAGGGCAGCCCCCGCCGACCTGGGCAGATCGAACAGATCCAGCAGCCAGGAGAGAACGACTTCTTCCAAATAAGCGGAGATGGGCGAAATTTCAGAGAGGCAGGCGTTTTGGTCCCAGGCATCGGCAAGCCAGTGAGCCGCCACCGTAATCGGGAGCGATCCGCCGATCACACCCCCGAAGAAGCGCCCTCCCATGGTGGCCATCGTCGCGGGAGAACCAGCCTCATGGAGACTTCTAAGAATGCTATCAGCCGGCTCGCCGGTGACGGGCATCTCGCCGCCAAGGGTGAGTATGCCGTCCATCGCCTGCGGTGTCACGCCCACGTGCCGGTCATGCACAGACGCAAGATAGTCTTGTGCGCTTTCGCAGGCCTGATTGAGCAATGCTTCAAACGGTGAGCGAGGCGATAATTGATTGTCCGGCAATGCAATCCCTCCGTCACCATCATAACTGTTTTTGCCGGTGACACTGCAAGAAGCTTTCCTTTAGGATAATCGTAATGCGAATCCAGACAAAGTTCGATTCAGTGCACTTCCAGCTTGTTGCTGGTCATCCTGTGCTGGACTTTGTCAACACTCTGGATTGGAGATTCCGGCCTTCCGGATCAGAGGAACTTTTGAAAGACTACGGAGACCTCGTGCGTTTCAGCGAGCAGAGTGGCCTCATGACGCGTTGGGAGGCTCGGAGGTGTGCAAGGGGTGATTCCGCCAGGAAGAAGCGGATTTTATCCTCCGCGAAGAAACTCCGCGAATGTCTGGCATCGATGTTTTATGCCATCGCATACGGCCAGACTCCTCCGAACGACAATATGAGAACTCTGTCCGCCTGCGCGCGGACAGTACGGAGATCAGAGGACCTTGAATGGCGCAATTCTCGCCTTGAGTGGAAGGCCAGCAAAGATCGGACGAACGCATCCGACGTGCCCTTTCTAAAACTCGCGTCGGCTGCTCTGGACCTGCTGACCTCCGAGAAGATCAACAAGCTGAGCACTTGTTCAAATCCGGAATGTCGCTGGTTATTCCTGGACGGGAGCAAGAACCAGGGGCGACGGTGGTGCGATATGAAGCTGTGTGGCAATCGAATCAAGGCAAGACGCTATCGGAGCAGGCAGCGACCTTCTACCTTACGGTGATCACTTCACCGAAACGAGATACCCTTCCCTTGGAATTCCCAGAGCCAACGCACGACGCTTCGCTGGATCATCTTTCTCGGGTTGGGATCAGTCGCAGGGCAGTGCCTTTGTGGATCGCGACGTGTTCGGTCTTGTCACTCTTGATGAGGTACTGTGGTTCTTCCCGCGAGGCATGGTGAACGTATCCTTTGAAGTTAGTATCCCTCGTAATCTTCTTGATAATGACTCCCTTGACGAGCCCAGCCTCGGAATTCCACTGCACATGATCATCGACTTTGAACTTTGTCGACATGGCCAATCTGTGACCACTATCCCGATCACCAAGTTATCCCTGCATCGGACCTACATCGCACTGGCTGCTGCAACACGCCCAAAGGTTAACGTAACCAGGAACCCTCTTCGGAAGTTCTTTCCGGCAGCCATCAATCGCTCTCTAATTCCGCGCCATCGATTCCCGCACTGTCAAGAAGTTCTCTCAATCTTTGGGCCTGCCGACTACTCGAGTTGGCGCGGCTCCGATACCTGCGCAACAATTCTGAACCGCCTTTCTCCTTGTAACGCGCTGCCAATCGACTGAAGATATCGGCACGTTCCTCCAATGCGCGTTGAGCCGCCCAAAGAAGGTCTTCTACCCGATCGTCCTGCGCCGACAGCAAGCTCCAATCTGAGAATGCATGCCCAACTCGGCAACGCAATCGTCGCACCTTTCCTTCAGTCACCTCGAATAGCGTTCCGCCACATTCAGGACAAGTAAATCGTGAAGGA
>Ga0126371_10000498_pt1 | contig 32304 bp, 29 predicted proteins | sample PanSoiMetaPlot_4_FD_110145 | JGI IMG/M metagenome (GOLD analysis project Ga0126371, IMG submission 110145) | Tropical forest soil microbial communities from Panama - MetaG Plot_4 | ecosystem: Environmental > Terrestrial > Soil > Tropical forest > Bulk soil | place: Panama | collected 2016-02-17 | reverse complement strand
GGTCGCGCCGTCCTGGGCGAGGATCTTGAACTTGTGCACGAACGGCTGCGACGCGATGTAGGAGACCATCGCCATGTCGATGCGCGACGTGACCAGGTCCGACATCAACGGGGCCGAGCCGCGATACTGCACCATCGTGATCGGCAGCGCGTTGTCGAGCGCCAGGATCACGCTGTTGAAATGGGCGGGCGAGCCGAACCCGGCCGCGCCGACTCTCAGGCCGTTCGGGTTGCGCTTCCAATGGTCGAGCAGCTCCGCAATGGTGTTGGCGGGACTGTCCGGCGGCACCACGATGAAATTCAACAGATCGAACAGGGTCGCGATCGGCGCGAAATCCCTCACCGGATCGTAGGCAACCTTCTGCAGGATCGGCAGGGAGGCGAGCTGCGTGCCCGAATGGACCAGGAGGGTACGGCCATCCCGGGGTGAGGTTTTCACGGCCATCGCGGCGGCCGCGCCCCCGGCCCCCGCACGGTTCTCGACCACCACGGTGCGATCGAGATTGCGGCTGAGCACATCGGCGTAGAGGCGCGCCGTCACGTCGACGATGCCGCCGGGCGCGTTGCCCACCACCAGGGTGATCACGCCGCTCGGCAGGTCCTGCGCCGACGCCCGCGAAACGAGAGAGAGCGCCATCGCAAGCGCAATGAGGGCGCGCAGGCCGAAGAGCAGCATCAGATCCTCCCGCAAAGCGAGCTCAGCTCTTCGCCCGCAATCCCATCCTGGCCAGACGCGGCAGCACCTCGTCGCAGAAATACGGCACGTCCTTGAGGTAGTTCACGAACGACACCGCGAGCCCGCGGAAGCCGGCGCGGCTGAGATTGGCAAACTCGGTCGCAACCTCGTCGGGCGTGCCGACGAAGGGGTAACCGCCGATCCCGCTCGATGCCTGCAGGAGGCGCTTGGCCTTGAACTCGTCCGGCGCCGTGTTCCGCGGCGTGATGTTCTTGAGCGCCAGCATCTTCTCGATCGCGGTCCAATCCGCGCATTCGACGTTGGCGTAGTGGTGATACTCCTCCGCCTCGCGCCGCGTCGGCCGGCAGATCACCTGGCCCTGGGTGTAGACCTCGATCTCGCGGCCATGCTTGCGCCCATCGGCCTTGATGTCGCCGACCATCTTCACGATGCCATTGAAGATCTCCTGCTCGTCCACGGCCTGCGCCGTGCCGGCGACCGCCAGGCGCGCGCGGCCGCTGGAGGTGAAGAAGGCATCGCAGTTGCGCATCGCGAACGCCTGCCCGGCGCCCGACGTGCCGGCGTTCATGATGATCGGGCGCGTCCCGCCGATCGGGCCGGGCTTCGCGCGCACGCCCATGAGCTTGAAATAGCGCCCGTCGAAGTCGAATTCCTCCATCGACCACGCGCGCTTCATCACGTCGAGCCATTCCTGCGCGAACTCGTAGCGCTCGTCGTGCTCGCGCTGCTGCACGCCGAACATCTGGAACTCGCCTTCATTCCAGCCGGCGACCAGGTTGAGCCCGAAGCGGCCGTTGCCGATGTGGTCGGCGGTGACCATCTCCTTGGCGGCGATCAGGGGATGGAACAGCGGCGCGTGCACGGTGCCGAACACCGTGATCCGTTGCGTGGCCGCGAGCAGCCCGCAGGCCCAGGTCACCGTCTCGAGCGTGGTACCGTGGAAGTCGCTCTCGCCGCCATAACCCTTCCAGCGCCCGATAGGGAGGAGGAAATCGATGCCCGCCGCGTCGGCGATGCGCGCCATCTGGAGACAGTCCGGCCAGGTCGCAAGCCAGCGCTCCGGCACCAGCGTGGCGGTGCGCGCGGACGAGCAGTTCGCCCCGAACAGGCCGATCTTCAGGACATTCTGGTTGTACATCTCGACGCGCTGGGCCATCGATCCAGGCTCGATGGCGGCGGCAACGGCGGCATCCCGCATGGCGTCAATCACTCCCGGTCGTCTTGTCTGATCTTGGCCAAGGCTCGGCCGCTTGTCCATGATTGCACGCGGGATGGCCAGGTACCCAGCTTTTCGCCGATTTCCTCCGGCGCCGCGATCATGCATCATTGGGGCTGCTTGCTACTTGCTGAGGCTTCATGCTCGACGGAATAACACTCGAACTGCTGTGGCGGCGGCTGATCTCGATCGTCGACGAGGCCGCGGTGTCGCTGGTGCGCACGTCGTTCTCGACCGTCGTGCGCGAGTCCAACGATTTCGCTTGCATCGTCACCGACGCACAGGGGCGCTCGATCGCGCAGGCGACCAACAGCATTCCGTCCTTCATCGGCACGGCGCCGCGGACCATTCGCGCCTTCCTCGACGAGTGGCGGCCGGAGGAGCTGCACGAGGGCGATATCCTCATCACCAACGATGTCTGGCTCGGCACCGGCCATCTGCCCGACATCACGGTGGCGAAGCCGATCTACCTCGACGGCCGCCTGGTCGCCTTTGCGGGATCGGTCGCGCACTCGCCGGACATCGGCGGCCGCATGCGCTCGGCTGACGCCCGCGAGGTCTTCGAGGAAGGCCTGCAAATCCCGCCCATGAAAGTGGTGGAGCGCGGCGTGATGAACGCCACGCTCGAGCGCATCCTGCGCAAGAACGTCCGCGTGCCCGATCAGGTCATGGGCGACCTCTACGCCCAGTTCACCGGGCTCGGCCTGATCGAGCGCCATATCGTCGGCCTGATGAAGGAGCGCGGTCTCGTGACCCTCGACGAGCTGTCGCACGAGCTGCGCAGCCGCAGCGAGGCGGCGATGCGCAGGGCGATCCGCGCGCTTCCCGACGGCACCTATCATGCGGAAGCGATCAGTGACGGTTTCGATGAGCCGATCAGGCTGAAGCTGGCGCTGACGGTTGCGGGCGACCGGATGGTGGCGGATTTCGCCGGCTCCGCGCTCCAAGTCCCGCGCTCGATCAACGTGTGCCTGGCCTATACGACGGCGTACACGTCCTATGGGATCAAGGCGGTGCTGTGTCCGGACGTGCCCAACAACGACGGTGCGCTGGCGCCGCTGGAGATCACCGCGCCGCTCGGCTCGATCCTGAATTCGCGGCCGCCGGCGGCGGGCGGCGCGCGGGCGCTGATCGGCCACTTCCTGCCCCCGATGGTGATCAGCGCGCTGGCCGGCGTCGTCCCCGAGCGCGTGATCGCCGGCGTCGGCTCGCCGCTGTGGTGCGTGAACATGGCGGGCACGCGCGCCGACGGCCGCACGTTTGCGAACATGTTCTTTCTCAACGGCGGCTATGGCGCGAGCGCGCATGCCGACGGCAGCAACGTGCTGTCCTGGCCGAGCAACGTCTCGTCGACGCCGGTCGAGGTCATCGAGCAGCTGGCGCCGCTCAAGGTGCACTTCCGCAGGCTGCGGTCGCTCGGCGACGCGAATGGCGCGTTTCGCGGCGGCACCGGACAGGAGCTGCTGCTCGAGAATCTCAATCCGACGCCGGCGGCCGTGTCGTTCCTCGCCGAGCGGACGAAGCCGGAGACCGCGGCCCCGGGTATTCGCGGCGGCCTGCCGGGCGCGCCCGGCGAGGTTGTGATCGACGGCAAGCCGGCCGATCCCAAGGCGCGGCACGTGGTGGACGCCGGCAGCAAAATCCTGCTGAAGACGCCCGGCGGGGGCGGATATGGCGAGCGCAGCGCGCGTTCTCCCGAGCGCATCGCGCAGGACCGCGTCGCGGGATATCTGCCATGACGGCGAGCCATCTGTCGCTCGGCATCGATATCGGCGGGACCTTCACGGACATCGTTCTCTACAGCCCGGACGACGGCAGCGTCTGCAGCCACAAGGAGCTGACGACGCACGACCCGACCGAGGGCGCGATCCGCGGCATCCGGATTTTGCTCGAGCGCGAGGGCATCCCGGCGCGGCGGATCACCCGGGTGGTGCACGCCACGACGCTCTTCGCCAATGCGCTCATCGAGCGGCGCGGCGCGAAGACCGGCCTGATCACGACGGCGGGATTCCGCGACACACTGGAGATGCGGCGCGAGTTCAAATACGACCTCTACGACCTGTTCATCGACATTCCGCAGCCGCTCATTCCGCGCCAGCTTCGTCTCGAGGTTTCCGAGCGCGTGCGCGCCGACGGCGGCGAGGATGCGCCGCTGCGCGAGGACGACGTCCTCGCGGCGGGCCGCGCCCTGGCGGCGCAGGGCGTCGCGTCGGTCGCGGTCGTCTTCCTGCACGCCTATGCCGACCCGGCGCACGAGCGGCGCACGCGCGATCTGCTCGAGCAGCATTTCCCCAGGCTCTACGTCTCGATCTCGAGCGAGGTCGCGCCGCAGATCCGCGAATTCGAGCGCACCTCCACCACGGCCGCCAATGCCTATGTGCGCCCGATGGCGGATCGCTATCTTGCCAGCCTGGAGACGCAGCTCAAATCGCTCGGCATCGGCGCGCCGCTGCTCATGATGCTGTCGAACGGCGGTTTCACCCACGCCGGCGAGGCGCGGCGTTTTCCGGTCCAGCTGCTCGAGTCCGGTCCCGCCGCCGGCGCGATCGCGGGCGCCTATTTCGGCAAGCGCTCGGGCGTCGCCGATGTGCTGGCGTTCGACATGGGCGGAACGACCGCGAAGCTCAGCATCGTCGAAAACAATCAGCCGCTGATCGCCTACCAGTTCGAGGCCGGCCGCGAGCGGCGCTTTGCGCCGGGCAGTGGATTGCCGATCAATATCTCCACCGTGCAGTTGATCGAGATCGGGGCCGGCGGCGGCAGCATCGCGCATCTCGACAGCCTCAATCTGCTCAAGGTCGGGCCGCGCAGCGCGGGCGCGCAACCCGGCCCCGCCTGCTATTCGCGCGGCGGCGACCGCCCGACGGTCACCGATGCCAACCTGATCGTCGGGCACCTCGATGCCGCGACATTCGCGGGCGGGACGATGAAGCTCGACCGCGATGCCGCGACACGATCGGTCGAGCCGCTCACGGGATCGCTCCACTTGGCGGTCGAACGCGTGGCCGACGGCGTCGTCGCGGTGGTCAACGAGAACATGGCGTCGGCGGCGCGCGTGCACATCGCCGAGGGCGGACATGACGCCGAAAAATTCGCGCTGCTGGTGACCGGCGGCGGCGGGCCGCTGCATGGCTGCGACGTCGCACGGCGCCTCGGCATCAACCGCGTGATCTGTCCGCCCGGCGCGGGTGTCGCCTCCGCGGTGGGCCTGCTCATCGCGCCCGCCCGGATCGACCGCGTGCGCAGCATTGCGCGCCCGCTGCGCGACCTCGGTGTCGACGAGCTGGAAGCGGCCTTTGCCGCGCTCGAAGCGGACGCCGCGCGGGTGATGCGGGAGACGCTCGGCGACGGCACGTTCGACTTCGAGCGCGCCGCCGACATCCGTTTCGTCGGGCAGGGGTTCGAGATCGTGACGCGGCTGCCGCCGGGACCGTTCGACGCGACGACGCCCGCCCGCATCGTGGCCGAATTCAAGGCTTGCTACGCGCGGATCTTTGCCCACGTGCCGCCGGTCGAGGAGGTGGAGCTGATCAATCTGCGGCTCGCCGCGATCGAGACCGTGACCGACCGGCCGCTCCGGCTCGCGAGCGCCGGAAAGCCGGCCGGCAGCAGCGGCTCCGGCACCCGCGACGTGTGGGACGCCGGTGCCGCCACGTGGCGGCGGCTGAAGGTGATCGCCCGGGACGCGCTCGAGACCGGCCGGGAATTGATCGGACCGATCGTGGTCGAGGATGCCTCCTCGACGCTCTTGATTCCCGACGGCGCGCGGGCACGGCGCGACGCTTCCGGAAATATCGTGGTGGAGCTCAAACCGGCGCAAGTCGCCGCAGGTGAAATGGCCTCAGCTCATCTCGCGAAGGTCGCCCTATGACCCGTCACCCTGAGGTGCTCGGTCGCGTAGCGGCCGAGCCTCGAAGGGCCTGTGCGGTGCCTCTTGCGCGCTTGCGGCAACGACCTCGGCCGATCATCCTTCGAGGCTCGCTTCGCTCGCGCCTCAGGATGACGGGTTGAGTTGATTAATTCGCGGCCAAGCTCCGAGGGCACCGTCTCAAAGGACAGACTAAATGCTCCCCTCCCAGCGCGCGCTTTTCGATATCCCGCCCGACGTCTGCTATCTCAACGCGGCGTCGTACAGCCCGCTGCCGCGGCAGACGCTCGATGCCGGCCGGGCCGCGGTCGGGCGCAAGGGGCAGCCGTGGCTGCTCGACGAGAGTTTTGCGCAGCGCCAGCACGAGCGCACGCGCAAGGCGGCGGCGGCGTTGATCAATGCGGCGCCGCAGGACGTGGCGCTGGTCTCGTCGGTGGGATACGGCGTCGCGACGGCGGCGAAATCGTTTGCGGTGCGCCCGGGCGCGCGCGTCCTGGTGCTGGAGGACGATCATTCCTCGGCGGTGCTGGAATGGATGTCGCGGGCCGGCGAGGGCGGTTACACCGTGGAGACCATTCGCCGGCCGGATGACGGCGATTGGACGGCCGCGGTGCTGGAGGCGATCGAGCGGCCGGGCGCGGCGCCGATCGCGATCGCCTCGATCTCCTCGGTGCACTGGTGCGACGGCGGCGCCGTCGATCTCGATCGCGTGGCGCCGGCGCTGCGCATGCGCGAGGCGGCGCTGCTGGTCGACGCGACCCACAGCGTCGGCGTGCTCGCGCTCGATGTGCAGAAGCTCGATCCCGACTTCGTCGCGTTCCCGACCTACAAGTGGCTGCTCGGCCCCTATGGCCGCGCCTTCCTGTACGTCGCGCGGCGCCGCCAGGGCGGCGTCCCGCTCGAGCAGACGAGCTACGGCCGGCGCGCCGTGCGCGCCGAGCAGGCGGTCTATTTCACCGACACCAATTATGTCGGCGACGCGCGGCGCTTCGACATGGGCGAGCGCGACCACTTCATCTCCATGGAAATGGCGGCGATCGGCATGGAGATGGTGGCGCGTTGGGGCTCGGAGAGCATCGTCGAGCGGCTCGCCATGCTGACGGCGCGGCTGGCCGAGGGCCTGCGGGATGGCGGCGTCGCCATTGCGGATCCGCGCGTGCGGGCGCCGCACGTCCTGAGCCTGCGCTTTCCGAACGGCATGCCGCCGCAGCTGATCGCACGACTTGCGGCCGAGAACGTGTACGCGGCGCCGCGGCTCGGTCGCCTGCGCATCAGCCCGCACGTCTACAACGACGAGGCCGATGTCGATCGCTTCGTCACGGTGTTCCGAAAGATCGTCGCGCCGGAGTGAGGCGCATCTGAGGGATTCGTTTGTTGGCGCATATCCTTGTCGGCGAACCGGTGGCCACCCCCGATCAAGTCGGGGCCGGCTTTCGCCGGGATATGCGCTTGCCTACTTGGAGGCTTCCTCGACCGCCAGACCGGGCTGCGCCAGTGCCTCGCGCCGCTTGGCCTCGGCGGCCGGCTGGGCCGCCACCGCACCGGTGGCGAAGCGCACGCGGTAGACCGCGAGGTTCTCGACCACGCGCTGCACGTAATTGCGCGTCTCCGACAGCGGGATGCGCTCGACCCAGTCGACCGGATCGACCTTGGCGTCGCGCGGATCGCCGTGCTTTGCGACCCACTCCTTCACCCGGCCGCGGCCGGCATTGTAGCCGGCGAAGCTCATGATGTAGCAGCCGCGATACTCGGCGAGCAGCGCGGCAACCTCGCCGGCGCCCATCTGGGTGTTGTAGACCGGGTCGGCGACCAGCTTCTTCCAGTCGTAGGCGATGCCCAGGCGCTTGGCGGTGTCGCGTCCGGCCTCCGGGGTGACCTGCATGAGACCGACCGCCTTGGCGGGCGATACGTCGCGCTGGTTGAACTCGCTCTCGGTGCGCACGATCGAATAGACGATGCTGCGGTCGAGCGCCGGGCCGATCGGGGCGTAGTTCGGCACGCCGATATCGGGAAATGCGTAGACCTCGAGCGGAAGCCCGCGCGCGAGCGCCCGCTGGCCGATGAGCATCACGGCCTGCGCGTCGCCGTTCTTCCGCGCGAGGTCGGCGAGCGCCGCCAGCACCGGGACGGCGTCGCTGTGGTCGGCGAGATCGAGCGAGAACGAGAGCGCGAGATCCCGCTCGCCGATCGCGTAGAGCAGCTCGGCGGCATGCACGACGTCGTCGCCGTCGCCCGCCGCGCGTTGCGGCGCCGGGCGCAACGTCATCTCGCCGAGCCCGAGCCGCGCGCGCGCGAGCTGCCCGTAATAGGCCACGGGAAAGCTGGCGGCCGCCTCGTACTGCTCGTGCATCTCCTGCAATCGCCCGGCGGCCTCGAGGGCGCGCCCGCGCCAGTAGGCGCCTTTCGAGAGCGTGATCGGCGCGAGCGAGCCCGTGTCGATGTTGGAAAAGTGCGCCAGCGCGGTGACCGGATCGGAGAGAAAGCGCAGCGCGATCCAGCCGGCCATGAAATGGAAATCGGCGCGGTAGGCCGGAAGCGCCGGCTCCGCCGCATCGCGCACGACCAGATAGGCGCGCTTGGCATCGCCCTGGTCGAGCAGCTTGCGCGCGAGCATGCGCCGCTCGCGCCACCATTCGTCGGTGTCCTGCGCCGGGAGCGCCTCGGGGGCGGCGGCGAGCACCAGGCGGACCGCGGCATCGAGCTCGTCGTGCTTGACGAGGTAATGGATGCGGCAGAGCGCGTAGCCGAGATCGCCGCGCACATCGTCGGGCACGTCGTCGAGCAGCTTCTTGGCGTCACCGGATTTATGCTCGGCGGCGACGCACGCCTTGACGACCGCGACCGCGTCGTCGCTGACGCGCTTGGCGGCGCGCATCGCGGCGGGGAAATCCTTGGCGCCGATGCGCTTGTCCATGCGCGCCAGATGGTCGGCGCGGGTCAGGATGCCGCCGAACGCGTCGAGCACGGCGGTTTCGGTCTCGGCCGAGAGTTCATCGGCGCGCCAGACGCGACGAATGTCGCGTTCGGCCGCGGGGCGGTCCCCCTCCGCCATGCGCACGCGCGCCAGCGCCAGCCGGCCCTTCGAGGTCATCGGCTCGTCGCCGAAGAAGCGGCGCACGGTCGCGCCGTCGCGCCGCTCCTGCCACAGCCTGACCTCGGCCAGCCGCCGCAGCGTCATGGCGGGCCACCCCGGATGCATCCGGATGAAGGCGTCGTACCGGTCGAAGCTGTCGCGGGCCTCGGCGTCGCGCAGGCGGACCCATTCGAGGAGGGTTTTGGCCACCGGATCGGTGATCGAGGGCTCCAGCGCGACGGCGTCGGAGATCTTGTGGGCGCGCGCCAGCCGGATCGCCTTCTGGATGGTGCCGAGCTCGCCGGGCAGCTCCGCGGCGGCCGGAATGGGGGCGAGCGGGGCGCAATCATCGTCGCGATGGCGGCGCTTTGCCGGCGCGGCGGCGTGCGGCTTGGCAGCTCGCCTGACGCACTCCTTGGCGTGCGAGGTGGCCGTGGTGTGGGACTTGGTGTTGGCCTTGGCCGCAATCGGCCGATGAGGTGGCGTGACGGCCGCTTCGGCCGAAACATCCACGAGCATCATGCAGCCGGCCAAGACGGTCGCGCAGCGAAGCCCGACCGAACCCCCCCTCGGTTCCATATCGCCCGCATTCCCCCGTAAGAATCTTAAGGAGAAGGAAACGCCGCAGATGCGGCAAGAAAAAGACGAAACTGGTTGGGTGGCGGGAGCCCGACCGTGCCAGGAAGGGGCGGGGTGGCCCCGATGAGCCCTCGGGTCTTGCCTTCGGCAAACCCAAGGACAGGCTCAGCGAAATCCGGGAGTTTCCCTACGGAACCCTACTTCCGTCGCGCTTCCTTGGCGGGGGCGGTGGCAGTCTCCTCGGCCAGCGCATCGACGAGCTGGAGCAGGGCGGCGCGCGCCGCATCGTTGCCGATCCGGTCGAAGCCCTGCAGCAGGCGGAGCGAATGCGGATTGGCGAGCAGGGCGCGCGGCGTCTCCTCGGGCTCGGGCTGCTGGGTGGCGGTCGTGCTGCCGTCGAACAGGGCGAGCAGCGGCACGCCGAGCACGTCGGAGATCTGGCTCAGCCGGCTCGCGCCGACGCGGTTGGCGCCCTTCTCGTACTTCTGCACCTGCTGGAAGGTGACGCCGATGCGCCGCCCGAGCTCGGTCTGCGAGAACCGCTGCTGCAGCCGGCAGATGCGGATGTTCTGACCGACCAGGACGTCGATCGGCATTGGACTTTTCTTCGCCACTTCTTCTCCCCCCTGTTCACAAACAGGCTGCGAGGTCACGGCGCGTACGCCGTCACCTCGATTTCCAACAGGTAGTTTTCGCGCAGCTTGGCGACACCGACGACGGTGCGCGCCGGCAGGTTCTTGCCGAAATGCCGTACCCACACCTCGTTGAGAAGCGGCAGATTCTCGTCCACGTCGAGGATGTAGCAGGTCGCCTTGAGACAATGCTCGAAGCCGCTGCCGGCGGCCTTGAGAACGGCGCCGAGGTTGGCAAGCGCCTGCTCGGCCTGCGCCTTGAAGCCGCCCTCGACCACCTTGTTGCCCTGCCGAGGGTCGCGCGGCGAGGCCCCCGAGCAGAACACCAAGTTACCGAGCTTGACCGCCTGAACGAGCGGGGCGCCGGTCACGGCGGCCTGGTCGGTGTGGACGACTTCCTTCCGCATTCGAGCCCCGGCCAGCAACCCTCGGGCGAACCGACTCGAATCGACCGAGAGTGGTTGACATGATGTTATAACAAGACTAGCGGTTGCGGATGCCGGATGTCAAACCCTTCGTCGAAGGTCTTCCGCTGTACCGTCAGGTGCAAGCCGGGATCGAGGACATGATCCGGGCCCATCCCGAGGTGAAGAACCAGTCGTTCTCCGACGCAAGCCTCGCCAGGCGCTTCGGCGTCAGCCGGATCACGGTGCGGCGCGCGGTCGACGAGCTGGTCGGGGAGGGGATGCTCTATCGCATCCAGGGCCGCGGCACGTTCGTGCGCCGCAACAAGCTCAACGAGAAGCTGACGCTGACGAGCTTCCTCGAAGCCTGGACGCAGGGCGGCGGCGGATTCACCGTCAAGGCTGCGATCTTCGAGCCGCGCATGCCGGCAACGGCGGACGTGGCGGAGCGCCTCGGCGCGGCCCCCGGCCTGTCCGTCGCCTATGTGCGGCGGCTGCGCTACCAGAAGGACATCCTGGTGGCGATCGACGAACGCTACATCCGCGCCGAGTACTGCACCCACCTCACCAAGCAGGACATCGAGACGTCCTCGATCGTCGATTACCTGCGCAACCGCGAAGGCATCCTCATCGATCACGGCGAGATGGAGATCGAGGCGCGCGCCGCCGATCGGGACGAGGCGCGGCTGCTCGGGATCAAGCGCGGGCAGCCTGTCCTGGTCCGCCGCGTCACCTTCCTCACCCGAAAGAACGAGGCGATCCACACCGGCGCCTCGATTTACCGCGCGGACCGCACGAGCTATCGTTTGACGCTCTCGACCTGAGGGCTCCTCGCCCTCCCGGGTCGGGTGCCCGAAGCGATCAATGACCGCGCCACCCGACCCGCCCAGGCCATCCGGCATTCGGCCCGCCCCCGCCGCGGGATGGACGGAGCTCGCGCTCGACAGCGTGTCGATGACCTTCAACGCGGGCCGGCCAAGCGAATACTGCGCACTCGCCAAGACCAGCCTCGCGGTGCGCCGCGGCGAGTTCTACTGCCTGCTCGGCCCGAGCGGCTGCGGCAAGTCGACGGTGCTCAACCTGATCGCCGGCTTCCTGCGGCCGAGCGCCGGCACGATCCGCATGGGCGATCGCCGTATCGCGGCGGCCGGCACCGACCGGGTGGTGGTTTTCCAGGACGCGACCAACGCGCTGTTTCCCTGGCTGCGCGCCAGGGAGAACGTCGCGTTCGGGCTCACGATCCAGGGCATGGCGAAGCAGAAGGCGGCCGAGCGCGCGTTGCAGTATCTCGAGCTCGTCGGCCTGCGCGAGCACGCCGGCAAGTTTCCCTATGAGCTGTCCGGCGGCATGCGGCAGCGCTGCCAGCTCGCCCGCGCGCTGGTGATCGAGCCGGAAGTCCTGCTGATGGACGAGCCGTTCGCGGCGCTCGATGCCATCACCAAGCGGATCCTGCAGAAGGAGCTCCTGCGCATCTGGCGCCGGCTCGGCACCACGATCGTCTACGTCACGCACGACGTCGGCGAGGCGCTGCTGCTGGGCGAAAGGATCGGCGTCATGCGGCGTGGGCCGGGCTCGTCGATCAAGGAGGAGTTCGTCGTCGGATCGCCCTATCCACGCAAGCCGACCGACGAGGCGGTCGCGGCGATCTACGCGCGGGTCGAGGCCTCGCTGCAGGACGAGGTCGGAGTGTCGCTCGATGCCGCCTAGGCTGCTGCGCTTCCTCGGCCGCGCCGCGACGACCGCCGTGTCGCTGTCGCTCGCCCTGCTCGCATGGGCCGCGTTCGCACGGTACTTCGCCATCCCCGACCTCGTGCCGACGCCCGCGGCGACCTTCGGCATGGGTCTGCAAATGCTGCGCAGCGGCGCCTTGCTCGATCACGTGGCGATCAGCCTCGAGCGCATCCTCGTCGGTTACCTCGCCGGCTGCGCGCTCGGCATCGTGATCGGGACGCTGATGGGCCGCATCCCGATCGTGACGCAATTCACGGACCCGTTGCTGCAGCTCCTGCGGCCGATATCTCCGGTTGCGCTCGTGCCGCTGTCCATCATCTGGTTCGGCATCGGCGACCTGTCGCGCTATTTCATCATCTTCTACGGCGTGGTCATCATCATGATCATGAACACGGCCGCCGGCGTCGCCTCGGTCCCGCACATCCGCCTCAATGCAGCAAGGTGCCTCGGCGCGCGGCCGGGCCAGATATTCCTGCGCATCATGATCCCGTCGGCGGTGCCCTACATCCTGACCGGAATGCGGGTGGCGCTGGGATTCGCGTTCATGGGCATCGTCGCCGCCGAGATGATCGGCGCGCAGTCGGGCATCGGCTATCTCATTATGCAGTCGCGCACGCTGCTGCGCACCGATATCATGTTCGTCGGCCTGGTGACGCTCGGCGTCGTCGGCGCCATCATCGACGGCTGCTTCAAGCTTGCGATCGATCGCACCATGAAGCGGTTCATGGAGCATCAGGTCAACATATAGGCCGCTACCGGGAGACAGTTCGAAGCGAGATCCTCATAGGAGGCCGTGCATGACATCGATCCGATCCGGCATTGCAGCGGCGTGGAAATCCTGTGCGATGGTCGCCCTCGTTGCGGCGATCGCGGTGTGGTGCGCGGCGGCGCCCGCGCGCGCCGACAGCATCAAGGTGCGCATCTTCACCGGGACGGACGAGCACTGGGTCCCGTTCCAGGTCGCCAAGCAGAAGGGCTACTTCACCGACGAAGGACTCGACGTCGACGTGACGGTGTTCACCACCGGCGCGACCGCGGTCGAGGCCTTCCGCGCCGGGCGCGGCGACTTCGTGTCGGCCGGCGATCTTCCCTCGGCCGCGATGTGGCAGTCGGGCAACGTGGTCGGCCTCGCGCCGATCTCGTCGGACACCGAGATCTTCGGCATCGTGGGCCGCAACGAGATCAATTCGCCCGCCGACCTGCGCGGCCGCAAGGTCGCGACCCGGGTGGGCTCGACCGGCGAGTTCCTGCTCGACCGCTACCTCGCGTCGCGCGGGCTTGCCCCCGCCGATATCAAGATGGTCGATCTCGCGCCGCCCGACATGGTGGTCGCGCTGGTGCACGGCGACATCGACGCCTTCGCGTGGCTCGCGCCGTTCACGACGCGCGCCATCGCCACCGCCCCGAACACGAAGCTGATCACCAGCGCGAAGGGCCTCGCCAACAACCGCATCATTCTCAGCGTGACCAAATCGTTTGCCGCGCAGCACCCCGATCTCGTGCGCAAGGTGCTGCACGCGACGCAGCGCGCCGTCGACTTCGTGCGGGCCAATCCCGAGGAGGCCACGCGCATCTGGGCGCAGGCCCTGCAGGGCGATGTCAGGCAGTCGCTGCCGGTCGTGCGTCTCATCCGTTTCGACATGACGTTCGATCGTCCCTTCGTGGACGACATGAACGAGCTTGCCAAATTCATGGTGCAGAAGGGCGCCCTCAAAGGGCCGATCAACTGGTCGAGCGCCTTCGACACGTCGTTCCTGCGCGCGGTCGATCCGAAGCTGGTCGCGACGGCTCCCTGACGCGCACTCGGTTTTCGCCGGACCCTCACCGTCCCCGGCAACAAGGAAGTTTCATGCCTGCGCTTGCCAACAGCAATAAACCGGGACGCGAAGTCGTCCGCCTCGATGTCGCGCGACTGGCCTCCGGCATGGAGCTGCGCCTCGCCCTGCATGTGGTCACTGGCGCCAAACCCGGTCCGACACTCGGGATCCTCGCGACCGTGCACGGCGACGAAACCATGTCGCTGATGGCCGTGCGCCGCCTGCTCGCCGAGCTCGATGTCCAGGCGCTGACGGGTCGCGTTGCGGCCATTCCGGTGGCGAACCCGCTGGCGCTCTCGATGTTCAACCGGCAGACGCCCGAGCAGCACGGCAGGACCGACCTGCACGAGGTTTTTCCCGGCCAGGCGCAGGGCAACCTGACGCAGCGGCTCGCAAGCGCCATCACCACGAACCTGCTCGACCACGTCGACGGGCTGATCGACATTCATTGCGGCGGGTTGGGCGGGCGGTTGCAGGGCCGCGCCGATCTCGACGCCGCGGCGCCGGCCGCGGTCCGCGAGGCTTCGCTCAAGCTGTGCCGCGCCTTCAACACGACCTTCATCCACGCCAACAATCTCGCCGGCACGGCGGCGAGGTACTGCAACGGGCGCGGCATTCCGACCGCCAATCCCGAGGTCGGCGGCGTCTATCTCGGACCGCAGGCGGAGAGCGACTACATCACCGAGACCGTGGCGGGATTGCGCTCCATGATGGCGAGTCTCGGCATGATCGCGGGTGCGGGCGCGAGTGCGAAGAAGCAGCTCCTGTTCGGGGTCGAGAGCAGGTTCGAGGCCAACCCGTCGGTCGGCGGTTTCCTGCAGTCGTATTATGCCGCGCGCGGCGATCTCGGCCGCCGCATCGAGCAAGGGACGCTGCTCGGCGAGATCATCGATCCGCACGGCCTCGAGGTGATCGAGGAGCTGCGCGCGCCCGTCACCGGCTACCTGTTCTTCTCGCGCTATTCGGGCCTGGTCGATGCCGGAACCAAGGCGTTCGCGCTGGCGGAGGAAGCGACCTCGCAATGGCTGTAGCCGCAGTGCGGGCGGTTCTGCTCGCCGCCAACGACGACGTTGCCGCGGTGCTCGACGCCGTGGCGGCGGGCGCAACCGTTGCGGTGGTCGGCGCCGCGGGCGAGACGGTGCACGAGATCGCGGCGCGCCAGCCGATCCCGTTCGGCCACAAGCTTGCGATCCGCGCCGTCGGCGAGGGTTCCCCGGTGCATCGCTACGGATTTCCGATCGGGATCGCGACCGCCGCGATCGCGCCGGGCGAGCACGTGCATTCGCACAACATGCGAAGCCGGCTGTCGCCGGCGCCGAAAGAGGACGCCACCTCGGTGCGGCGCCCCGCCGAATGGGTGCACGATCTCGCGCGGGATTCGCTCGAGGCCGCGGGCGCGAGCGCGGACGCCGCCGAGGCCATGGCGAGCGCGCTCACCGAGGCGCATTTGCGCGGCGTGGAGACTCATGGACTGCGGCGCCTGCGTCCGTATGTGGCGCGCATCCGCGCGGGCGGCGTCGATGGCGCGGCGCGGCCGCAGATCGAGGGGCGGCAGTCGCTCTTGATGGTCGACGGCCGCAACGGCATCGGCCATTACGTCGCGACCGAGGCGACGCGGGCGGCGGCCGACGCGGCGCGCCGATCCGGCATCGCGATCGCGCTCGTGCGCAACAGCAATCACTTCGGCTTCGCCGGCTACTATGCGACGCTGCTCGCCGCGCAGGGGCAGCTCGGCATCGTCACCTCCAACGGGCAGGTCTGCGTCGCGCCTTCCGGCGCCATGCAGCCGCTGTTGAGCAACAATCCGCTCGCGATCACGGCGCCACTCGCGGAGCCTGACGCCTTTCTCGAGCTCGACCTGGCGACCAGCGTCACGTCGCGCGCCAATGTCGTCGCGGCGTCGCGTGCGGGCACGGCCTTGCCGGGCGGCGTCGCGCAGGACGCCACCGGCCATCCGACGCGCGATCCGGCGCGGGCGCTCGCCGGAAGTCTGCTGGCGTTCGGCGGCGCCAAGGGCTTTGGCCTGCTCCTGGCGCTCGAGGCGCTGACCGGCGTGCTCGCCGGCGGCGCGTTCGCGGATCAGGTGTCGTCGAAGGAAGCCGCGCCCGATGCGCCGGAGGGGACCGCGCACACCATCATCGCGATCGATCTCGCGACGGCGCTCGGCAGGGACGCTTATGTGCAGCGGCTCGACGAGCTCGTGCGCAGGCTCGCGGCCTTGCCGATGAATCCCGCCGTGGAGCCGGTCCGCTATCCGGGCGAGCGGCGCTGGGCGCTGCGGCGTGCGCGGCTGCGCGAGGGCGTGCCGCTGTCGCCGGTGGAGCTCGCCGACGCCATGAGCCTCGCGAAGGAGCTCGGGATCGGCGCATGACGGCATCGATGGGCGCCTGGAACGAAGGGCTGACCGGCTACCCGCGTGACGACGGGCGCAAGGGCATTCGCAATCTCGTCGCCGTGATGGCGGCGGCCGACAACGTCAATCCGCTCGTGCGCCAGCTGGCGGCGCGCCATCGCGGCGTGACCTGCCTGCCCGCGAGCTATGGCCGCGGGCAGATGGGGCGCGACTTCGACCTGAGCCTGCGCGCGATGGCGGGCCTTGCGGCGCATCCCAATGTCGCGGGCTGCCTCGTCGTGTCGTTCGAGCCGGAGAGCGGCGAGCGCGTGGCGCAGCTTGCGCGCAAGATGGGCCGCCCGGTCGAGACGCTGTCCTTTCTCGACCTCGGCGGCATCGCGGAATGTCTGGCGCATGGCGACACGATCATTCGCCGCCTGCAGGATGCGGCGGCCGGCGTGCGCCGCGTGTCGCTCGCCGCGCGCGAGCTCACCATCGGCCTCGAATGCGGCGGCTCGGATACGACCTCGGGCCTGTTCGGCAATCCGGCGCTCGGCGCCTTCACGGACCGACTGGTGGACGCCGGCGGAACGGCGGTGTTCTCCGAGCCGGTCGAATGTCTGGGCGGCGAGGAGCAGCTGCGCCGGCGCGCGGCCTCGCCGGCGGCGGCGGCGCAGCTGATCGGCACCGTGCAGGCCTACAACGAGCTTGCGCGCGAGCACGGCGTCGATCTCGCCGGAACCAATCCGACGCCGGACAATCTCGCGGGCGGGCTCACGTCGATCGAGGAGAAGTCGCTCGGGGCGCTGGCGAAGACCGGCTCGCGCACCATCATGGGCGTGATCGGCTATGGCGAGCCGCCGCCCGCCGCCGGTGTCTGGATGATGGACGCGCCGGCGGCCGCGGTCGAGAACGTGACGGCGCTCGCGGCCGGCGGCGCGCAACTCGTCTGCTTCGTCACCGGCACCGGCAATCCGACCGGCCACCCGATCTCGCCCACGATCAAGATCTCCGCCAACCCGCGCACGGTCGAGCGCATGACGGCGCACCTCGACGTCGACCTCGCCGACATGCTGCGCGGGACGATGAACGTCGCGCAAGGCGCAGGCGCCGTCGCCGCGACCGTCGCGGCCGTGATCAACGGCGCGGCGACCGCGGCCGAGCGGCTCGACTATCTCGAAACGAACATCAGCCGGATCGGTCCGTCGGTGTAGGCGCTTGCTGCCGAAGGATTGGGCGGCGTGTGCTCACGAAAAGCCCTGCCTAGGTTTCACTTTGGCCACAATATTACGTGATGTTTACGCCCGGGCACCAAAGCGTGATGACCTTTCTTCGAATCGTGATCACGCGTCGGGCCGGGGCCAAAGTACGATCAATTCGAATGAAAAAAGCCTGCCTCGGATAAGGTCCGGAGCAAGCTTCCTCGGGATGATGCTTCAGCCGCCGACCGGGGAAAGCACTTGGCCCGGCGATTGCATCCCGAAGTCGGACGTTCGCGCGCTGGAAAAATAAAATCGGCATTAAATCGACGCGCGCAGGGGAGGAAAGTCTCACAGAGCGACTACACATGCTCGGCAGGGGCCGAGCAAGGGACCGCATGGTTTCGGCGTCCGCCGGTGGCGACGCGCCGAAGGGGAATGTGAGGCCGCACGATGGCTATGTCTCTGTCGCTTGGATTGCGTCATCCCGCGGCGATCGGGGCCGCGCCCAACGCGCCTTCGGTGGCACGGCCGGCGTCCCAGCGCGATCTGCGCCTCGACTTCTTTCGCGGCCTCGCCCTCCTGTTCATCTTCATCGATCACATTCCCAATAACTTCCTCTCCAACGCGACGATGCACACGGTCGCGTTCTGCGATGCCGCCGAGGTATTCGTCTTCATTTCCGGCTACGCGGCGGCGCTCGCCTATGGGCGCCTGCTCGACCGCGGCCTCGCGGTCGCCAGCGCGCGAATCTATCATCGCGTCTGGCAGCTCTATGTCGCGCACATCTTCGTGTTCGCGATCTACGCCGCGCTGGTGTCGCATTCGATACTCGTGGTGGACGATCCGAGCTACACCCAGTCGTTCAACATCTCGAGCTTCCTCGATGATCCGACGGGGGCGGTCGCGCAGGTGCTGCTGCTGCGCTTCCAGCCGCAGTTTCTCGACATCCTGCCGCTCTACATCGCGCTGCTCGGCGCTTTTCCGCTCATTCTGCCGGCGATCGCCCGCAATCCGTGGTGGGCCTTGGCTCCGTCCGGCGCGCTCTACGCCGTGGTCCAGGTCACGGGCTGGCAGATGCCCGGCTATCCCGACGGCGCGACCTGGTTCTTCAACCCGCTCGCCTGGCAGTTCCTGTTCGTCATCGGCGCCGTCATGGGCTACTCGAAGGTGCGCGGCTTCGACTGGCTGCCGGGGCGCAAATGGATCATCCGGCCCGCGATGGTCGTGACCGCCGTGGTGGCGCTGATCAGCGTGTCGTGGATGATCCAGTGGAACTTCATCACCGAAGAGCCGGATTTCCTGTTCACCCTGTTCGCGCCCTATGTGGGCGACAAGGGCAATCTCAATCCGGTGCGGCTCCTCAGCTTCCTGGCGCTCGCCCTCGTAGTGGCGCGGCTGGTGCGGCCCGCGAGCGCCGTGCTGTCGACGCGTCTCGGCGGCTGGCTGATCGCGTGCGGGCAGAATTCGCTGCACATCTTCTGCTTCGGCATCCTGCTCTCGGTCCTCGGCGGGTTCCTTCTCCAGACCTACGGCGACGGCGTCGCCGCGCAAGCGCTGGTCGATCTCGCCGGTTTTGCCTTGATGGTCGGCCTCGCCCTGCTGATCGCATGGGACAAGGCGGAGTCGCGCGCGCCGAAGGTGCTTGCAGCGCCCCATCCAGCGATGCCGACGTAGAGCGCTTTTCTTTCCAAGAGTCTTGTCGCGTCGAGTCTGATCCGCCGTGCCCACGTCAAGCATCCTCCGCGTGGGCACGGCGGATCGAACGATGTGCCATGGGCGGCGATCGCCTGGTCGCCTTTGCCCACCCTACGCGGTCGCCGGTCTTTGGCCTTTGTGCACCAGGTCGATCTGCTGCAGATATTCCACCAGCAGCTCGTAGTTCGACGCGAGCGAATTGACGATGTCCTCGAGCCCCTCGAGCGTGTAGGTCGTCTTGTTGTCGGTGCGTGCGATGGAGCGCTCGCCGCCGGCGAGTGCGTCGTCGCGCACCGGCTTGATGCTGGGCGGCACGCGGAGGATCCAGTCGGGCTGGATCCAGCTCGACGACTGGTCGGCGATCCATGCCGCGTGGGCGATGTCGTGGCGCAGCCCGGCGAGGTTTTCCGGCACGAGCAGGAAGGCGCCGATCCGGTCGTAATGATCGACCGGCACGGTCCAGTGATAGAGCAGATCGAGGAGCGCGCGGCGTTTCTCGCCGAAATCCAGGCGGCGGGTCAGCAGCAGGATCGCGGCCGGGTCGGCGCCCGAGATCTTGGTCATGACCTCCTGCATCAGCAACTCGTATTGTGCGAACAACTGCACGATCGTGCCGAACAGCATGAGGTGGCGCTCGCTGAGGCTGCCGAGAATGGCCTTGTTCATTGCCAATCGCTCCGTCGCGAAAAGAAGGCGTCGCGGGTACAACGCCCGGTCCGGACCTGCTGTTTCAATGCTGCCGCATGACGCGCCGGTCGGTCTCGGCCGCGAGCCGCGCGAGCGTGTCGGCGATCCGCACCGGGTAGGCGCCGCCCGGCTCGAGCGAGCGCAAGGCTTCGGGAAGTTGCGCCATCTCGCTTGCCGCATGACGGCGCAGGTCGGCGAGCGATGGCGCCGGATCCACCTGCGCGCCCTGCCGCATCACCAGCGCGAGCAGCGGCTCGCCGGGATGGGCGTCCCCGTCGACGCCGAGGATATCCTCGGCCATGCGGCCGTCCGCGCCGTGGCGTCGCCAGACCTGCTTGCGGCCCGGCCACGTCTGCTTGCCGGGCGAATACTTGCGCCGCGGCAGGCCCGCATATTCCTGCAGCTTGTAGGCGCAATCGAGGGTGGGAGCGTCGGACGACGTCGTGAGACTCGTGCCGACGCCAAACCCGTCGACCGGCGCGCCCGCGCGCAGCAGCGCGGCGATCTCGTCCTCGTCGAGCCCGCCGCTCGCGAAGATCGTGACGTCCGCGCAGCCGCCGTCGTCGAGGATGCGGCGCACCCCGCGCGCGAGCGTCGCGAGATCGCCGCTGTCGAGGCGCACCGCCCGGATCGTGATGCCGAGCGCTTTCAGCTTCGGCGCCAGCGCGACGACCTTTCGCGCCGCCGCCTCGGTATCATAGGTGTCGAGCAGGAACGTGAGATTGTGCGGCCGCGCGCGGGCGAAGTGCTCGAAGGCGGTCGCCTCGTCGTCGTGCGCCTCGATGTAGGAATGCGCCATGGTGCCGAAGGTCGGGATGCCGAAGAGCTGCTCGGCCAGCACCGTCGCGGTACCGGCAAAGCCGGCGATGTAGCTCGCCCGCGCCGCCATCAGTCCGGCCTCGGCGCCGTGCGCGCGGCGCATGCCGAAATCGACCACCGCCTTGTCGCCGGCCGCGAGCTTGACCCGCGCCGCCTTGCTCGCGACCAGGGACTGGAAGTGCAGGATGTTCATGATGCGGCTTTCGACGAGCTGCGCCTGCGGCAGCGGCGCCGTCACCCGCAGCATCGGCTCGTCGGGAAAGCAGATGGTGCCTTCCGCCATTGCGTGCACGTCGCCGGTGAAGCGCAGCGCCGCGAGATAGTCGAGCATGCGCTTGCCGAAGCGGCCGGTCGAGGCGAGCCAGTCGATCTCGGCCGCGGAGAATTTCAGCGTCTCGAGGAATTGGAGCGCCTGCTCCAGCCCCGCCGCGATGACGAAGCGCCGCCGCGCCGGCAGCGAGCGAATGAAGAACTCGAAGACCGCGGGCTTGGTCTCGTCATGATCCAGATAGGCCTGGATCATGTTGAGCTGATAGAGGTCGGTGAGGAGGGGGCCGGGGTCGAGTGTCATGTGGCGAGCCGAGTCATGCGTACTGCAAATGAACCATGCATCTTGCCATGATCTGGCGTGCAAGACAGGCCGGGTCGGAGGCCGGTCCGGCTGCTATGTTCGGTAAACGTCATTGCCCGCGCGAGGGCATAGGATGGGTTGAGGGCGAAACCCGAAACCCATCGTCCATGAATTTGCCGCGATGGGTTTCGCGGAGCCTGTCCTTGGGCTTGCCGAAGGCAAGACCCGAGGGCTCAACCCATCCTACGCAGCAAGAGACTCCGGGGCCCGCATGATCAAGGACATCGCATTCCATCTGTCGCCCCGGGCGAAGGACGGCGCGTCGATCGACTACGCGATCTCGGTCGCGAGCGCCTTCGAGGCGCATCTCGCCGGCATTGCGTTCGCGCTCGACCCGTTCATCCCGCCGACCATGGGCATCGGCGATGCGGTCCCGGCCGACTGGATCGACGAGCAGCGCGAGGAGGCGCAGGCGGCCGCGCGCGCCCTGATCGCCCGGTTCGAGGAGACGGCGCGGCGCAATGGCATCTCGGCCGAGTCGCGGCGGCTCGACGCGAGCCTGGCGGGCGCCGCCGAGATGTTCGGCCGGATCGCCCGGCGCTTCGACCTCTCGATCGTGCGCCAGGCCGAGCCCGGCAAGGCGCCGCTCGAAGAGCTCGTCATCGAGGCTGCGCTGTTCGACGCCGGCCGTCCGGTGCTGGTCGTGCCCTATATCCAGAAGGCTCCGCTCACCCTCGAGCGCGTGCTGGTGTGCTGGGACGGCGGCCGCAGCGTGGCGCGCGCGGTCGGCGACGCCATGCCGTTCCTTCACCGCGCCAAGGCGGTTGAGGTCGTGATCGTGCAGGGCGATGCCGGCAAGAGCGACGAGCTTCCCGGCGCCGACATCGGCGAGCACCTCGCCCGCCACGGCCTCGCGGTCGACGTGAAGCGCATCGTCGCGACCGAGGGCAAGGTGATGGACACGATCCTGTCGCACGCGGCCGACGTCGGCGCCGATTTCCTCATCATGGGCGGCTACGGCCATTCGCGGCTGCGCGAATTCATCCTCGGCGGCGTCACGCGCGGCATTCTCGGCACCATGACGGCGCCGGTGCTGATGTCGCACTGAGCGCGCACGGCGCCGCGCCGGGCCGGCCATGCCGTCGGCATTGTAAAGCACGGACCGAATTCCCATCTCTGCCCTCTAGTGCCGCGAACCCGAAGTTCGCACGAATTCTCGGCGGCCACCTTTGCGAACTTCGGGTTCAAAAGCGGCCCTAGAGAAGACTCTTGCTAGTGTCCTTTTCGATTTCGAAGTTCGTTCAGCGGTCGCTGCAAGTGCGTGCGAACTTCGAAATCGGGACACTAGTTAAATCAAGGGGCTTTCCTTGGAACGAGATTTTCCCCGCGACTGGATGTGGTCGGAGGCCTGCGAGATGCTCGCACGGGCCGACCGGCTGCATCGCGAGCTGTTCCGGCCGGTGCGCTCGACGGCGCGGCTGCCCACCTGGGAGCCGCCGGTCGACATCCTGGAGACCGGCCGCGAGGTCATGGTCCTGGTGGCGCTGCCCGGCGTCGACCCCGATCAGGTCGAGGTCGCGATCGACGGCAGCGACCTCGTCGTCGCCGGTACGCGTGTGTTGCCGGACGAGTTGCGCACCGCCGTGATCCATCGGCTCGAGCTGCCACAGGGCCGTTTCGCGCGCCGCGTCCGGCTGCCGGCCGGCCGCTACGACGGCATCCGCCGCGCCTTCGTGCGCGGCTGTCTCGCGATCACGATGCAGAAATCGGACTAGTCAGATGATCGATCCGCAGAATATGGAAGCCAACGGAGCCTTGAGCGCCCGCGACGCCGGCGGCTCGGCAGCCAGCCATCCGCCGATCCCGCCCGACGCGCTCATCATCGTGCCGGTGCGCAGCGCCGTGCTGTTTCCCGAGCAGGTGATGCCGATCACGGTCGGCCGCACCAAGTCGATCCTCGCCGCTCAGCAGGCAATGCGCGAGCAGCGCCCGGTCGGCATTCTCATGCAGCGCGACGCCAAGGAGGCCGATCCCTCGGCGATCGACATGCATCGCTTCGGCACCGTCGCGAACGTGGTGCGCTTCCTCACCGCGCCGGACGGCACGCATCATCTCGTCTGCCAGGGCGAGCAGCGCTTCCAGGTCGAGGAATTTTTGAGCGGCTGGCCGTTCTTCGTCGCCCGCGTGCGGCGCATTCCCGAGCCGGGGACGCGCACGCCCGAAATCGACGCGCGCTTCCTCAACCTGAAGAACCAGCTTCTCGAGGCGCTGCGGCTGCTGCCGCAGGCGCCGGCCGAGCTGCTGGCGAGCGTCGAGGCGGTCGACGCCGCGCCGGCGCTCGCCGACCTGGCGGCCGCCTACATGGATGCCAAGCCCGAGGAGAAGCAGGAAATCCTCGAGACGATCGACATCGCGGCGCGCATGGACAAGGTGTCGCGCACGCTCGCCAATCGCATCGAGGTTCTGCGCCTCTCCCAGGAGATCAGCCAGCAGACCAAGGCGGCGCTCGACGCGCGCCAGCGCGAGGTGCTGCTGCGCGAGCAGATGGCCGCGATCCAGAAGCAACTCGGCGAGGGCGAGGAAGGCAAGGCGGCGGAGGTCGCCGAGCTCTCCAAGGCGATCGCCGACGCAAAAATGCCGAAGGAGGTCGAGGATGCGGCGCGCAAGGAGCTGCGCCGGCTCGAGCGCATGCCCGAGGCCGCGGGCGAGTACGGCATGGTGCGCAGCTATCTCGACTGGCTGATCGAGCTGCCCTGGGCGCTGCCCGAGGACGCGCCGATCGACATCGTGCAGGCGCGAAAGATCCTCGACGAGGACCACTACGGGCTCGACAAGATCAAGCGCCGCATCATCGAGTATCTGGCGGTGCGCAAGCTCGCGCCCAACGGCAAGGCGCCGATCCTGTGCTTCGTCGGGCCGCCCGGCGTCGGCAAGACGTCGCTCGGCCAGTCGATCGCCCGCGCCATGGACCGCAAGTTCGTGCGCGTGAGCCTCGGCGGCGTGCACGACGAGGCCGAGATCCGCGGCCACCGGCGCACCTATATCGGGGCGCTGCCGGGCAACATCATCCAGGCGATCCGCAAGGCGGGCACGCGCAACTGCGTCATGATGCTCGACGAGATCGACAAGCTCGGCGCCGGCATCCAGGGCGATCCCGGCGCGGCGCTGCTCGAGGTGCTCGACCCGGAGCAGAACAACACGTTCCGCGACAACTACCTCGCGGTGCCGTTCGACCTGAGCCGCATCGTGTTCATCACGACCGCCAACATGCTCGACACGATCCCGGGGCCGCTGCGCGACCGCATGGAGATCATCAGCCTCGCCGGCTACACCGCCGACGAGAAACTGCAGATCGCCCGGCGCTACCTGACGCGCCGGCAGATGGAAGCGAATGGGCTGCAGCCCGGGCAGACGGAGATCTCGGAAGGCGCGCTGCGCGCCATCATCGCGCAGTACACGCGCGAGGCGGGCGTGCGCAATCTCGAGCGCGAGATCGGCAAGGTCCTGCGCCATGCGGCGGTGCGTATCGCGGAAGGGCAGAGCGGGCCGATCCGCATCGATGCGGACGATCTCGCGGCCATCCTTGGTCCGCGCCAGTTCGAGAACGAGGTCGCGATGCGGGTGACCATGCCCGGCGTCGCCACCGGACTCGCCTGGACGCCGGTCGGCGGCGACATCCTCTTCATCGAGGCGACGCGGCTGCCCGGCAATGGCCGCCTCATTCTCACGGGCCAGCTCGGCGACGTGATGAAGGAGAGCGCGCAGGCGGCGTTGAGCATCGTGAAGAACCGCGCGGTCTCGTTCGGCATCGATCCGGAGCGTTTCGAAAGGAGCGACATCCACATCCACGTCCCGGCGGGCGCCACCCCGAAGGACGGGCCGAGCGCCGGGGTGGCGATGTTCCTCGCGCTCGTCTCGCTGATGAGCGAGCGCACCGTGCGCAGCGACACCGCAATGACGGGCGAGATCAGCCTGCGCGGCCTGGTGCTGCCGATCGGCGGCGTCAAGGAGAAGGTCACGGCGGCGGCGCGCGCCGGCATCCGGCGCGTGATGCTGCCGGCGCGGAACCGCAAGGACTACGAGGACATTCCCGACGAAGCGCGTCGCCAGATCGAGTTCATCTGGCTCGAGCGGGTCGACGACGCGGTCGCGGCGGCGCTGGAGCCGACGCGGGCTTCCGCGTCCGGCACGGCGGACGAGCGCGAGCTTGCGGAGGCCGAGGCCTGAGATCACGTCATGCCCGGCCTTGTGCCGGGCATCCACGGCTTGGCTTTTGGGCAAGAACAGACGTGGATGGCCGGGACATAGGCGAGCGAAGCGACGCCGTTCTTCGAACGGCTATGCCCGGCGATGACGTCGTGCCGTTTATCCGCGGCGGCAAATGCGTCTCCGTGATTGCGGGGACGCGCGCGCGTTGCTGCCTGAGGAGGAGATTTTGACCGATCCCTATCAATTGCTCGGTGTCGAGAAGACCGCCTCGCTCGACGACATTCGCAAGAGCTATCGCAAGCTGGCAAAGAAACTGCATCCCGATCTCAACCCGGGCAACAAGCAGGCCGAGGAGGAGTTCAAGCAGGTCTCCACCGCCTACGATCTGCTCTCCGACCCGGACAAGCGCGCGAAGTTCGACCGCGGCGAGATCGACGCGACCGGCGCCGAGCGGCCGCAGCAGCGCTTCTACCGGGATTTCGCCTCCGCTTCCGATCACGCCTACGCGGACGCGTCGGGGTTCGAGGATTTCGCCGCCGGCGACGATCTCTTTGCCGAGATTCTGCGGCGGCAGGCGCAGGCGCGCGCCAACGCGCCGGGCGCCGACATGCATTTTCGGCTGGCGGTCGATTTCCTCGATGCGGTCAACGGCGGCACGATGCGGCTCGGCGTGCCCGACGGCGGGACGCTCGAGGTGAAGATTCCCGCCGGGATCGCGGACGCGCAGGTACTGCGCCTGCGCGGCAAGGGCGCGCCCGGCCGCGGCACCGGCAAGCCGGGCGACGCGCTGGTCGAGGTCACGGTGCGGCCGCATCGCTTCTTCACCCGTGAAGGCGACGACATCCATGTCGAGCTGCCGGTCACGCTGACCGAGGCGGTGCTCGGCGGCGAGGTGCCGGTCCCCACCCCGACCGGCCCCGTGATGATGCGGGTGCCGAAGCATTCCAACACGGGCGCGGTGCTCCGCCTCAAGGGCAAGGGCGTGCATCGCCAGGGCGGCGGCCATGGCGACGAGCTGGTACGGCTCAAGGTGATGCTGCCCCCGGCACCCGATCCCGAGCTCGAGAGCTTCCTCGCCGGCTGGCTCGCCGGCAAGTCCTACGATCCGCGGCGGGACATGCAGCCATGACGATCAGCCGACGGGAATTTCTGCTGCGCGCACGCCTCGACGACGGCACGCTCGAGGCCTGGATCACCGAGGAGTGGCTCATTCCGGGCGGCACCCGGACGGAGCCCGCCTTCACGGACGCGGACATTGCGCGCGCCGCGCTGATCCGCGATCTGCGGCACGATCTCGCAGTGAACGACGCCGGCATCGGCGTGATCCTGAGCCTCGTCGACCAGATGCACGGATTGCGGCGCACGCTCGCCGATCTCATGCGCGAGATGCGCGAACGGGAAGGCGAGCGCGGCGGTTAGCCGACGCGAGGCGCCCGACCATTCGCGGGGTCGCTCACCCTTCTTGAAGCTGGGGCGGCCTGACCGCCAGCATGCCGGCCACATAGGCCTTGCGGAACGAAAAGCGATGCACCTGGCCGCAATGGCGGCAATGGCGCAGCAGCGTGCGCGACCACAGGTCCTTCAAGGTGCCGGCATCGCCCGGAACCTCGTAGTCGATCGGCTTGCCGGTCTCGCTGCACTGGAAGCGCAGCGTCGCGAACAGGGGCATGTCGATCGGGTGCACGGGGCCGGCTCGCATTCAGCGTGGTGCCGCGGGCAGCAGGCCCAGCTCCTGCGCCCAGCCGCAGAATCCCTGCGCGGCCGCCTGCCGTTCATCATCGGTCTGCGCGCGCTCGAGCCGGTGCAGCACCTCGTCGCGGTTGTCGATGCCCGGCCGGCTCTCGTGCTCGCGCAGCAGCGCGATCGCATCGCCGATCGAGCCGATGACGCGGCCGTCGACCAGGCGGACTTTCGGCTGCATCGGCGCTTGGGAGGGATCGACCCCCATCGTTTTTCTCGCACTGCAATATTCGCCCCACCGGCCCAACGCCTAGGCCCGCCGAGCGTTCAATCGCACGTGAAAAATTCCGCGTAAAATCGGTGCCCTCGCCGACATAAGCAGGCACTCCGAAGGAACCGGGACGGCTGGTAGCGTGTTATCGCATTGGTGCGTTGCGCAGCAGAGGGGGGAGTGAAGTGCCAGACGAAGCGACGATCCGGATCCTCGTCCATCGCCAGAATATCCACCGCTACGAGTTCCTGCTCGCGACGCAGTTGACCGAGATCGAGCACGCGTTCATCACCCGCCGCATCGCCGAAGAAGAGGCGGAGGTCCGCCGTCTGACCGCCGGGCGGCCGCAGCTCGCCGGACAGCCGGCGATCCACGCCCCGCTGCAACAGGCGGCCGAGGCCGAGGATCGCTTCACGTCTCCCTGAGCCTCCCACGTTCGGAATTGTGCCGTCATGCCCGCGCTTGTCGCGGGCACGCACGTCTTTGCGCATCGCGAGGAAGCCGTGGATGGCACGAAACCCGACTCGCCCCAGTTTCGCAATTTAGCTGCCGAAAATCGGGTAACCCCGACTTTCGGTGACAAGCCCGGCCATGACGCTGTAATCTTGCGGCCAACCAGGGAGGCTGGGCATGTCGGGTCGGTTGCGTTTCATCGTCATCGCCGTGGGCGTCGCGCTCGCCGGCAACGTCGCGGCGGCGCCGGTGCTCGATTACGGGTTCTTCAGGAGCAAGGTCGAGCCGATTTTCCTGGAGAAGCGGCCCGGCCATACGCGCTGCTACTTCTGCCACGTGGAGAGCAACAACGGGCTCCATCTGGAGAAGCTCGCGCCCGGGCAGAGCGCGTGGAGCGACGAGCAGTCGCGCAAGAACTTCGCGACCGTGTCGAAGCTCGTCAATGCCGGCGAGCCCGACGCCAGCCGGCTGCTGCTGCATCCGCTCGCGCCGGAAGGCGGCGGCGACGCCTTTCACTCGGGCGGCCGCCAATTCGCGGACAAGAACGATGCGGACTGGAAGGCGATCGCGGCGTGGATCAACGGCGCGACGGCGGGTGCGAAGTAGCCGCCGATGACAAATATCAGTTCATCACCAGCGTGTTGATCCGCTTCGGCACCTCGCCGACCGGCACCACGGCGACGACCTTCATCGCCTTCGTGTCGATGGCGCTGACCGAGCGGAGCGCCGCATTCGACACATAGGCCATGCTGCTGTCGGGCGTGAAGGTGATCCAGTTCGCCACCGCCGACAGCGGCTTGTGGCCGGCGAGCCTGAGGTCGGGCAGGTCGACATGGCCGATCAGGCTGAGATCGGCGAGCGAATAGACGTAGACCGCGTTGTTCGGGATGCTGGTCACCCACAGCGTCTTGCGGTCGGGCGAAACCCCGATGCCGTGCGAGGGCGCGGTCGAGCGCTCGGAATCGGTCTCGAACTCGGCGGGCGCTGGCGGCAGCTTGATGCGGGCGACCTCCCAGCGCTTGGCGAAGTCGATCACCGCGAAGCCGTTGAGGTTGGAGAGCTGCGCGAAGATGCGCTTGGTCGAGCCGTCGTCGTTGGTCTCGATCGTCATCGGCCGCACCCCGGCGTCGAGCTGCAGCACCCAGCTGATCTGCTCGGTCGCGAGATCGACGACCGTGATCGACTTTGCCGGGATCGATCCCATGACGGCGTATTTTCCGTCCGGCGTCACATAGACGTTGTGCAGGCGGCCGTGCGTCGGGATGGTCTTCTTGAGCGTCAGCGTCCTGGCGTCGACGATGTCGAGGGCGCCGCCGCCGCGCGCGATCGCCACCACGACGCGATCGCCCTGCGGCGTCACCGCGATGTTGTTGGGATGGTCGCTGAGCGCGATCTTCTTGATCAGGGCGCCGCTCGTGCGGTCGAACACGTCGAGCGTCGAGGTCGCCTCGTTGCTGACGAAGACCTTGGACCCGTCATGCGCGAAGTTGATGCCGTGCGCGGCCTCGATGCCCTTGATCTCCTGCACGACCTTGTTGGTCGCCGGATCGATCACGTCGATCGAGTCGCCCGCGCTGTTGGTGATGTAGATGCGCACCTGCTCCGCATGGGCGACCAGAGGTGCGAGCGAGCATGCGAGCACGAGCGACAGGCATTGCAGGGATCGGCGGGTCACGAGGGGTTTCATGGCAGCCTCCGCGCGGGAAACAGGATGACCACAGGGTACGCGCTTCGGGTGCGGAGCCGCAATGGCCTCGCGGCCGGCCTCTTGCTCTTCGTCATCCTGAGGTGCGAGCGAAGCGAGCCTCGAAGGATGGGCTGCAAACTCAGAGGCCGCCTCGTCCTTCGAGACGCTCGGCGCGAAGACGCGCCGAGCTCCTCAGGATGAGGTGGAGTGAGGGAGAAGGCCCGCTCAGCCCGCGATGAGCTTCACCGGTTTGCCGTCGATGAAATTGCGGATGTTGGATACGATGTCCGAATAGTAGACCTTGTAGCTTTCCGCGCTTACATAGCCGAGGTGCGGGGTGAGCACCACGTTGTCGAGCTTGCGCAACGGATGGTCGACCGGCAGCGGCTCGACGTCGAACACGTCGAGCCCGGCGCCGGCAAGACGCCCGGCGGTGAGTGCGGCGATCAGCGCCTTCTCGTCGACGATCGGGCCGCGCGAGGTATTGATCAGGTACGCGGTCGGCTTCATCAGCGCGAGGTCCTTCTCGCCGATGAGCCCGCGCGAGCGGTCGCCGAGCTGGAGGTGGATGGTGACGATGTCGGCGTTGCGCAGAAGGTCTTCCTTCGTTGCATAGTCGACGCCCGCCTCCTTGCACTTCTCCGGTGTGAGGTTCTGGCTCCACGCGATCACCTTCATGCCGAACGCCTTGGCGACGGTGGCGGCGCGCTTCCCGAGATTGCCGAGGCCGATGGTGCCGAGCGCCATGCCCTGGATGTCGTGGCCGAGCGTGACCTGCCAGGGCGCGCCCGCCTTCATGCGCGTGTTCTCGAAGCCGATGCGGCGGGTGAGCTCGAGGATCAGGCCGAACGTGATGCCGATGGTCGGGTTGCCGAAGGCGCCGGTGCACGCGACCGTGATGCCGCGCTCGGTGGCGGCCGCAACGTCGATCGATTTGTTGCGGGCGCCGGTGGTGATCAGGAGCTTGAGGTCCGGCAGGGCCGCGAGCGTGTCGCGCAGGAACGGTGTGCGCTCGCGCATGATGGCGATGATCTGGAACCCCTGCAGTGCGCGCCGGACTTCGTCGGTATTCTTGAACGGCTGGTCGAACACGGTGACGTCGACGTCGCCGGTCACCTTCGACCAGTCCGCGGAGGCAAGCGCGACTTTCTGGTAGTCGTCGAGAACGGCGCAGCGGTATTTCATCGGGCGGTCCATGGGGGCTGGGTTCGCGAAAGGCCCAGGGTCCCACGATTGCGTGGCCGAAGACAAGCACGGCGCGCGAGCTCGCTTCTTCCCGGCGCGGAGAGGGAAGGGCGGCCTACTTCTCCGCGGTGATGTTCGCCGCCTTGATCACGCCGGCCCAGCGCTGCGTGTCGGCCTTGATGAAGGCCGCGGCCTGCTCCGGCGTCATCGCTTCCGGCGTCATGTTGAGCTTCTGCAGCTTCTCGCGCACGTCCGGCGCCTTGAGCGCTTCGACGATCGCGGCATTGAGCTTGTCGACGATCGCGCGCGGCGTCTTCGGCGGCGCCGAGATCGCGTTCCAGGTGTCGGACTCGAAATCGGGCACGCCCGACTCGATCAAGGTCGGGATGTCGGGCAGGAGCGGGTTGCGCTTCTTGGTCGTGACCGCGAGGATCCGGGCGCGGCCGGCCTCGTGCAAATGGATCGCGGAGGCGAGCTCGGAGAACATCAGGTCGACATGGCTCGCGATCAGGTCGTTGATCGCCGGCGCCGTGCCGCGATAGGGCACGTGCACCATCTTGATGCCGGTCTTGCTGCTGAACAGCTCGGCGGAAAGGTGCGAGGTCGTGCCGGTGCCTTGCGAGGCGTAGTTGAGCTGGCCTGGATGCGCGCGCGCATAGGCCATGAATTCCTGGATATTCTTCGCCGGGAAATCCGGCCGTACCGTCAGCGTGTTCGGGATCGAGCTCAGGATCGCGACCGGCTCGAACTGGGTCGGGTCGAAGTTGAGCTTCTGGTAGAGCAGCACATTGACGGTGAGCGGCGCCGGCTGCGAGGCGAGCAGCGTATAGCCGTCGGGCGTCGATCCGTACACGAACTCGGCGCCGATGTTGCCGGACTGCCCGGTGCGGTTCTCGACCACGACCGGCTGGCCGAGCTTCTTGCTGAGCTTGTCGGCCACGATCCGGGTGATGGTGTCGACGCCGCCACCGGCGGGCACGCAGACGACGACCTTGATTGGACGGCTGGGATAGCCCGCGGCGGCGTCTTGTGCGCTCGCCGGACCGAACGCCGGCGCCGCGAGCAACAGGCCCGCCAGCAGGGTGACAAATTTGAGCATCGAGACCGAATCCTGAATAAGAGACGAACATGCACGGCAAGCCCTGCCGCGCGGGCGCAATCTGTCATATCGGGGTTGCGGGGTTAAGCCGCGCCGACGGTCACATTGCCACAGGCGGGGCGGATTTTTGACAGGCTCGCCGACCTGCATCCGCCGCCGCCGGCCGCGGCTTGCCGCCGCGCGGCGGGATCGCTACATCAGCCGCGCAATCCCCGACATCACGCAAGGGAACGCCGCCGGCGCGGCGGAGATTTCGCGGGACTCCCAGGACAATTTTCATGAACGGCCGCCAGTTCGTCTATCACATGCAGGGTCTGTCCAAGACCTATCCGGGCAACCGCAAGGTGCTCGAGAACATCAACCTGTCGTTCTATCCGGACGCCAAGATCGGCGTGCTC
>Ga0126371_10000497_pt1 | contig 32311 bp, 33 predicted proteins | sample PanSoiMetaPlot_4_FD_110145 | JGI IMG/M metagenome (GOLD analysis project Ga0126371, IMG submission 110145) | Tropical forest soil microbial communities from Panama - MetaG Plot_4 | ecosystem: Environmental > Terrestrial > Soil > Tropical forest > Bulk soil | place: Panama | collected 2016-02-17 | reverse complement strand
CCGAGAATATATCGGAGATGATGCACAGCGGTCATCCGCAGAAGCAGGCGGTTGCTGCTGCGCTGCGCAACGCCGGGAAATCCTACAAAGACGATGGTGGCTTAGCGACCCATGCTCCCGGTGCCAGTGCCGGGGATGCGGCTGGCCCGCCGACCAAAGGCCCAAGCAATCCTGCGGGCATGCCGACGCCCAGCATGCCCAGCAACGCCAGCGGCCCCGGCCGCGGCATGAGCGGCCCCTCCGGCAAATTGCCGCCGTGGATGAAGGCGAGCGCCAAGACCGGCGACGCCGACGAAGTCAGTGCTTTTCACCCGGACAAGGATGTCGTCGCTGCCCCGTCGCAAGTGCGGAGCAACCTCGACTTGGCGACGCCCAAGCGCCGCCCCGACCTTCTCGGCACGGTGATGACGCCGCAGGGCATCCCGCCGGCCGATCGCAAATTCAAAGCGCCCGAAAAGCAGACCGAGGCCTCGACCGGCGACCAAGACATAATGACCGGCTCGATGAGCGGCACGCCGACCGCCGGCATGTCGATGTCGAGCACGGGCGGTACGTCCCCGATGATGGACGGCGAAGTCGGGGCGAGTTCCACGGTAGGCGGCAAGACCACGGGCTACCGGATCAACACCGACAGCCGGGACGAGAAGGTCAATCTGAAGGGCGTCCAGCCACCGATGAACAATCTCTCCTCGCCCGGTAATCCCGGTAAGACCACGGGCTCCGTGGTGCCCTACACGGGCGTCCAAGTGGGCGACAGTCTGCACAACCAGAACCTCCGCAACCGTGCCTTCTGGGCGCGCAACAAGCGATGAGCGTGATGATGGGCGACACCCGGTGCCCGTATTGCGACGGGACAACCGACCAGCATAATCCGGCCTGTGGGACGTTGCTGCCGCCGATCGAGGGCACGATCGACATTGTCGAGGAAGCGGACGACCTCGCACCGCAGGCTCCCAAGGAGGAACCGCGATGACGGTCACCTATGCTACCGCGACGGTAAAAACACCCCGCATGCAAGTCATGGCTGATGTCATCGCCAGCCGAACACCAGCGGCGGCGACCGGGACCGCAACGGCGGGCCAGCTTGTGATCGGTACGGCGGCGCTCGCCGGGGCGACCGGCGTGCTCGCGACGATCGCGCTCCCCGCCACGGCGTTTACTGTCTCCGGTGCGGTGGCGACACTGCAAGGCGTGCCGCTCTCCGCGACCGCGTCCGCGACCGGGACCGCCGCCTTGGCGGAATTCCGCAACAACGCCGGGACCACGGTGATCAGCGGTTTGACCGTGGGCACGTCAGGCTCCGATATCAATCTGAACAGCACCTCGATCACCAGCGGCCAGACCGTCACGATCACGGCTGGCACATTAACTCACGGGTGATCCATGCCGTGGCAGCGCCACGGCGAATGCAACCGATGTGGTGAATGCTGTATCGGTGATCCGTTCCCGCATGGCGAGGACGACCCGCGCCGCTCGGAATTGATGCGACAAAAGCCAGAACGCGAAGGGATGTGCCCGCTGTTGACTTTTAAATCAACAGACGGGCTTTCGGCATGCCTGGGCCACGGCACCGATCCCTATTATCTGAGCGGCTGCAACGTGTGGCCGACCCAGCCATCGCACGTCGCGCACTGTCCGTCCTGTTCCTACAAATGGGAGTGGGTCGATGTTTGACGGCATCGAGCCCCTAGCCATCGAGCCCCTAGCGGCCCCGGCTCCCAAAACCTTTTATGTCCTCAACACGACGGCGACGACGCCGGATTGGAACGGCTCGCTGCAAGACGGCGGCACCGCGCCGACAGCCGTCGTTTCCACCTTTGGCTGGACCGTCGCCAAGACATCCGCCTCTACCTACTTTAACGCCTATCTCGGTGCGACGGCGGCAGGCACCACTTCATCGACCACCTCGTATCTTACCTCCGGTCTGCGTGTCGGCACCGGCAACGGCGCGACAACCGCTGGAAATACCTTCTCATCGGCGAGTGCCTATACCGGCAATTTTGTTTCCGGCAACTGGGTCTTCACCTTTGGCATGCGCTGCACGACTTCGTCGTCCCAGGCCGGGGCGATGCGGCTGCGCGTCTATGCCTCGACTAACCAGACGGGCTCGGGCGCGCGGGAACTGACAACCGGCGCTGTCCAGGCGACGACGATCTCGCTGGCGACAACGACGACAACCTATAACTCGACCTACACCTGGGCCGCACCGGCCATAACGCTAAACAACGAATATCTTTTCCTTGCCTTAGAGTGGATTACTACGACGGCGGGCGGTTCCAATAGCTGCGACGCCAAATTCTATATCTCGGCCTGCAACTTCACGACGCCGAACTATCAAGACATCGTCACCGGGCCGTTGGCATCGACCGACCACGTCGATACGGCAGCGATTACCGGCACTGCCGACCTTATCGGCCCGCTGGCGGCGACCGATCCAATCGACACGGCAGCGATTACCGGCACTGCCGACCTTATCGGCCCGTTGGCAGCGACCGACGTTGTCGATACCGGCGCGATGGCCGGGACCGTCGTCGATACCGGCCTCACCGGGACGCTGGCAGCAACCGATCCCGTAGATGGTGCCACCATCTCCGGCACCATCGTCTGGCAGGCAACTCTAGCCACCACCGACCCGCTAGATGTGGCTGCCATCACGGGCGGCATCTATGCCACAGGCACGCTGGTCGCGACCGATCCGGTCGATGTCGCGGCGCTCACCGGCAATTTGGTCGTCCTGCCCACCGGCACCCTGGCAGCAACCGATCCGATCGATGCTGCCAGCTTGAGCGCCACTGTGGCATGGCTCGGTACGCTGGCGTGTACCGACCTCATCGATAGCGGTAGTTTCGCCGGTCAAGTTAGTTGGGCGGCCACGCTGGCCGCCACTGATCAGCGGGATACCGCGGCGCTCACCGGGGGCGTGGCATGGCAAGCCGCACTGGCGGCGGCCGATCCCCTCGACGCGGCAGCACTCGCTGGGACGGTGCTGATTGCGCTCAGCGGCACGCTGGCAGCAACCGACAGCATCGATGCTGCCAATGTTGGCGGCTCGGTGCTCTCGGGCGTAGGCGGGACGCTGGCGGCGACCGATCCGGTCGATACGGCCGCCGCGGCCGGTCAGGTTACCGGGATTGCCGGAGCGCTGGCCGCCGCCGACCACGTGGACGTGGCGGCCATTGCAGGACTTGTGGCCTGGACATGTGTCCTGGCCGCGACCGATCCGGTCGATACCGGAGGTGTTGCGGGCACGATCGCGTGGCTGGCGGCACTGGCGACAACCGACAACCGCGATGCCGCCAGTCTTAGTGGCACCATCCGGTGGAACGCCGCGCTGGCGGCAACCGATCCGGTCGATACCGCCACTGTCGCGGGCACCGTCTTTACCAATGTCAGCGGTTCCTTTGCGCTCACCGACGCCCGCGACACGCTGGCGTTGGCGGGCCAAGTGCTCTCGGGGCTGGGCGGGACGCTCGGCGCGACCGACCCGATCGATGGGGCGACGGTCGCGGGTAGCGTGACCGGCGTCGCCGGTATCCTGGCGGCGACTGATATCCCTGACACGACATCGTTTGTCGGCGGCGTCGCATGGCAGGCGACGCTCGCCGCCAACGACAATCCCGATCACGCGTCCCTGGCCGGCGGCGTCATCGACAACGGCGTCCTCGACGCGGTCGAAGCGGCGGACACCGCCAATCTGGCCGGTGGCATCTACGGCACCGGCACACTGGTCGCGACCGAACCGATCGATGTCATGGTGCTCACGGGCGCGGTCCACGCCGCAAACTCGGCCGCCGGCATACCGGGCGAGATACCGGACGTGCCGTATGACCGGCAGACCTATGAGCAATACGACCGTGTCGCTACAGCCCCTCCCAGCGGCCGTGTGGCGGGCAACGGTGCGGGTAATCGCGTGGTGGGGGGCAATGACAGCCAGCGCGTTGTAGTGGTCCCAGCGGTCAGGAGAGCGGCCTAATGGCAGACGCATTTGGTCCGATCAAGCCGGCCCCGGCATCGGATTTCTTTGTCTTTGACTTCACGGCGCAAATCGGCCCGCTGGTGAGCCCGATCACCACGGCGATATGGACCCTTACGGTCGATCCCTCCTCGCCCGTCCCCGATCCCGATCCGGCGAGCCGCATCCTCGCGCCCCCGACCTTCTCGACCAACAAGACGAGCGCGATGCTGGGCCAGATGCTCGACGGCGTGATGTACGTCATCCAGGCCGATGTGACGCTCGCGGATACGCGGGTGCTCACCGACAGCGCGACGCTCCTTTGCACCTCGACCGAACCGGCCGATGTCTACATGACGGTGGGGCAGTTCCGCATCGACTTCCCGGCCTTCGCCAACACAGCCCGCTTTACAGACGCGGAAATTCAGTATTGGATCAACCAAGCCTGTTCGCCGCCAAACATCTCCTACGCGCTCAATGAGCGTCGTTGGGGCCAGTTTTTCAATTTGGGCCTCAACCTGTGGGTGGCGCACAATTTGGCTGTCGCGGACATGATGGTACAGCGAGCCGGCCCCCCAGGAATGGTGACCGGCCCTGGCGGTAGCTACGGCTACACACCGCTTGTCGGCTCCGGTATCGCCGCCTCGAAGAGCGTTGGCGGCGTGTCGCTCTCTTATGACAATTCAATCGGCATGGAAGCGAATGCCGGATGGTGGGGCCTCACGCCGTGGGGCAACCAGTTCCTCTACTACCTGAGATTGGCCGGCTCTGCCCCGATCCATCTGATTGGTGCGCCCGGTTAGAGGAGGCTTGATGATGTCCCCAACGATGCGGGCTAAGCTGACGCGCAATATCGACTATCACGCGGCGATGGCGGAGCACTACCGCGCCGAAGACAAAAAGGAAAAGGAGGCCCATCCCGCGCCGGCCGCGGGACGCGGAGCCCCCAAGCCGCCGCAATCAGCCAGTGAGAAACTGGCCGAGATGCACGACGATGTGGTGCAGCAACTGACCGATGTGCTCAAGGCCGATCCGCAGATCAACGCGGTCGAACAGGCTCAGCGTGCGGAGCGCCCGCTGCGCAACGAAGGCGCAAATCTCAAGCCGGATGCCGGTTGGTTTGTAAAGCCGGTCCTCCACTAAAAAAATGGCCCAGACGCAGCGTATCCCGCCCAACAACACGCTGCGGGTGGAGACTGACCGCACCGATCAGTTGCAGGCAGTGGTCGATGATTTAAGCCGGATCGAGGTGCTGATCGGTATCCCCAGCGATAGGGATCAGCCCCACTACACCGAGAGCGGCCAGCGCGCGGGCGGGGATGATACCGAGCGACGCCGCGACGACGGCGAGGGCGGCATCCAGTCCAACGCGACGTTGGGCTATATCCATGAGCACGGGGCTCCATCCGCCAACATCCCGCCCCGGCCGTGGTTGGGGCCGGGTGTTGAGGAGAGCAAGGCCGATTGGCTGCGCTATATGCAGCGGGCCGCTGAGGCGGCCTTGTCGCTCAACAACGACAGTCAGAGCCTCTTGGATCGCGGGCTCCACGCTGCCGGGATGACCGCGGTCTCGTCCGTCAAGGGGCGGATCGTGGACGGGTTGCAACCGGCACTGAGCCCACGCACGATCGCGGCGCGGCGGTCTCGCACCCCCTCGCGGCAGGCGCGGACATCCGACGATGTGACGCCCCTGGTCGATACCGCACAAATGCTTAACAGTATTACATACGTTATTAAGAGGTGATGAGGCATGCCTTGGTTGGATGTCAACGAAGCGTTTGACCCGTCGTTCTGGGACAACATCGTCGTCGTCCGCCGCCAAGTCGTGATGGACAATAACGGGCGCAACACGGTCAACGAGACATCGATCACCACCCGCGCGGTGGTGACCGCCGCAGGCCCGAACGAGCTTCAGCGGGTGCCGGAAGAGGAATATTTCAACAAGGCGATCGATGTCTATTCGCCGTTCCGCTTCCAGGGCACCTCGACCGATGAACTCGGTAATGTCGTCACCCATCCCGACCACATCTACTGGCATGGCTCGGTCTTTGTCGTCCGCACGCTCGATGACTACGCCGGCTACGGCCGCGGCTTTGTCCATGTCGTGGCGGTCTCGATCAACGCGGTCGATCCGCCGCCGCCTGCGCAGGGCGGGGATAATCCCGTGCCCGCGCCCACCGGCACGGTCCACTGATGACGTGGGCGGCCGACAGCACCCAGCCCGGTTATCTCGGTCCTGCGCCGACCGAGACCTTAGACGCGCTTGACTGGGAGAATTTCCTTCAGCAATGCGTCGCCGGGATCACTGGTCTGCCGGGGGAACTGGTGCGTCCCCGCTGGCAACCAAATCCGTCGCCCACGCCCGATGTCTCGGTCGATTGGGTGGCTTGTGGGATTACCCGCACCGTGGCGCAGTTCAGCCCTTACTTGAAGCATCACGGCGAAGAAGAACCGGGATACGACCGGCTGGGCCGATCCGAACAGGTGACCTACCGCGTGTCGAGCTACGGGCCGCACGCAGGCGATGTGATAGCGATCCTGCGCGACGGGCTCTTTATCGACCAGAACCGGCAACTGTGGCGGGAGAATTCGGTGGGCTTGGTCGAGGCCGAGCGGATCGACCACGTCCCAGAACTCTTCCGTCAGCAATGGCGCGACGCCTACCACCTCGAAATCATCCTCAACCGGCAAGTGCGCCGCGTTTACAACGTTCGCACGCTGTTGCGCGCCAAGGGGACGATCACCGGCAACGATTTCGGGCAGCGCACGGTCACCGTCACCTACGACACCGCCAGCGCGATCGTGCCGGGGACGCTGTGGGATGTCTCTACCGCCCGCGCGAGCGACGTAACGGTCTGGGATGACGGATCGACCACCTGGGATGTCAAATAATGCCTTCACAAATCGATAGCTCGTATCCGCGCGAGGGCAACGCCTATACGGCCAATGTCCGAGCCCAGTTCGAGACCGCCCGCATCGAAATCAGCGATTTGCAGACCGCTGTCATGTCGATGCAAAGCCAGATCGAAAGCCTCATAGCCGACAATACGCGGCTCCTGGCGCGACAACAGGCCGCTCAATCACAGATAACGGCCAATCCGCCCGATACCGCATCGGTCGATTTTGTCACGGCGGGGCTCGATATCAGCTTTATCCCGTCTGGTTCCTCGCGCGGATACGTCACGGCGGAAGGCGCGCTGGGCAACACCGCCAACGCGGGCACCAGCTACTTCCAATTGATCTACGGCGCAGGCGCTCCGCCGGCTGCCGGAACACCGATCACCGGGACCAACGGCACGTTGGTGGGTGCGCTGGTCAGCATTTCGACATCAAAACCGGGGGAGAGCCGACCCTTTTCGGCCACAGCGTTGCTCAGCGGTTTGGTGCTGAACGACAACTATTGGATTGGTGGGGCTTATCGCTGCGACAGCGGCAGCGCGATACTGTCCGAAATCACCGTGACCGCTTTCGAGCTTCTCGATCCGCTGACGCCATAGGAGGACCGCCATGCAGGGCTTGTCTGTCTCGCGTGTTGTCAATGTCCAAGTCAATTTCACCCCGCAGGCCGCCGCCCAACAGCGGTTTGACACGCTTCTGATCATGGGCGACACAGGCGTGGTGGATGCAGGGGAAGGCATCCGCGAATACAACACGATCGAGGATGTGGTCGGCGATTTCGGCACCACCGCGCCGGAATATCTGGCGGCCTCCTTGTTCTTTGGACAGGTGCCTCAGCCATCGGTCCTGTTTATCGGGACATGGGCGCGGGTGCCGACCAAGGGCCGGCTGACCGGCGGCCCCCTGGCCCCGACCGAAATGCTCCTCAGCAACTGGACCGGGATCACCACGGGCGGCTTTACGGTCTCGATGGATGGTGGGGCTCCGGTGCATGTCGGAGGGCTCAATTTCGCGCTCGCGACCAATCTCAACATGGTCGCGAGCACGATCCAGACGGCGCTGGTGGCGCTGGTGCCGGGAGCCACGTTTGTCTGGAACGGGCAGCAATTCATCATGACCAGCGGCACCGCCGGGACGAATTCCTCGGTGGGCTTTGCGAGCGCGCCGACAAGCGGCACCGATATCTCGGCCATGTTGCACATGACCGCGGCCTTGGCCGAGCGCACGGCCAGCGGGCTCGCGGCCGAGACACCCGTCGCCGCGCTCGCGCGCGTCGATGGCCGCGGCTGGTACGCGGCCTCCTTTGCCGCCAGCGTGCCGTTGACCGATCCTCAGCACCTCGCCTGTTCCGCCTATATCGAGGCGGCAAGCGACAAGCACGTCTACGGCGCTACCACGGCGGAGGCGATCACGCTCGATCCGACCAACACCACGGATTTGGCGTCGCAGGCCATGCTGGCGGACTACATGCGGACGGTGCTGCAATATTCGATCACCAATCTCTACGCGATTTGCAGCTTCTTTGGTCGCGTGCTGACGGTGAATTTCGAGGGCTCGAACACGACGATCACCGCGAAGTTCAAGGTCCAGCCGGGTGTCACACCGGAGCTTCTGACCGGAGCCCAGGCGTCAACGCTCGCGCAGAAGCGCTGCAACGTCTATGTCCAGTACAACAACCAGACATCGATCGTGCAGGAAGGCGTGATGTCGGGCCGCGCCTATTGGGACGAAATCCACGGGCTCGACTGGTTGGCAAACCGCATTCAGAACGACATGTGGAATTTGCTTTACCAGTCGCCCAAGGTGCCGCAGACCAATCCCGGCGTCCACATGCTGGTCAACACGGCGGATGGCGGTCTGTCACAGGGCGTGATCAACGGTCTGATCGCACCGGGCGTGTGGAACGCACCGGGCTTTGGCACGCTGCAATACGGCAACTATCTGGCGAACGGCTGGTACACCTTTGCCAACAGCGTTGACACCCAGGATCAAGCCGATCGTGAAGCGCGTATCGCGCCGCTGATCCAGATCGCGGTGAAGTTGGCTGGTGCCGTTCACTTTGCCAATGTGGTTATCAACGTCAACCGTTAGTGAACTTCAGCGTCGAACAGTTTTGGGGCATCCTCCTGGCTGTTCTGTTGTTTGGGATGGCGCTGGGCGCGGCATTGGCACACTGGCATGACTACAACGCAGTAGAAGGAGGACTGCATGGCAACCTATTCGTTCCAAGACATCATGGCGTCGATCACCGGGCCTAGCGGCACCGTCAGTCTGGGGGCGGGCTCGGCGGCGAGCGACGGTGGTATCTCGATCGTCATGGTGGAAGATAAATCCACGATGACGATCGGCGCTGACGGCGCGGTCATGCACAGCCTGCACGCGGGCAAGGGCTCGACCGTGACCGTGCGGCTTCTCAAGACATCACCGACCAATCAGTTGCTGTCGCAGATGTACGCGCTCGACACCAGTGGCAGCGGCGTCTACGGCTTCAACACCATCTCGGTGCGCGATCTGCAACTAAACGACGTGGTGGTAGCGCAACAGTGCGCCTTCGCCAAATTCGCGGATGTCACTTACAGCAAAGAGGGCGGTGAAATGGTGTGGACATTCCACGCCGGCATCACCGATTTCATCCTGGGATCGGGCATCGCAGTCCCGGCGGGAGTGGTGTAATAGGAGAGGATCATGCAAGAGGTTGAAGTCAACGGTGTCAAGTATCGGTCCGGTAAGCTTGACGCGTTCAAGCAATTCCACTTGGTCCGTAAGCTCATGCCTCTGTTCAGCGGTCTGGGCGAGACCTTCTCCGAGATGGGGGATCAGATCGCCCAGAAGGATTTCTGGCATTCGCTGGGGCCGATCGCACAGGCCGTCGCGGACATGTCTACTGATGACAGCGAATGGTGCCTCAAGACGTGCCTCTCGGCGGTGACCATGTATAACGGGCGAACGTGGGTGCCGATCACCACGCCGCAGGGCCAGTTGATGTTTGACGACATGGACATGCAGACCATGATCCAACTGGCCTTTACGGTGATACAGGACAATCTCGGCAATTTTTTTCCCGTACCCCAGCCCAACGGTTTGGACACCGCAATGGCCCCATCAACAGCGTTACCTTCGTCGCAATGAACGACGAAGAAGACTGGATCATGCGTCCGGTTCTCTCGGGGCTGTGTAAGTACGAGAGCTTGATCGACGGCACGCTGGGGCTGTTCGATATCTCTCGGATGAATGAAGCGCTGGATTGCCAAGCGGAAAACGAAGCACGGATGAACGAAGCCGCTGCGGAGGGAAATCGTGGCTGATACGGTCCTGCAATCCTTTGTCATCAAACTGAAATACGAATTCGATGAAGCCGCGGCGAAGAAATTCCGCGACAGCATCAGCAATAGTGTTGGCCAATTAAATGCCTTCCGCCTCGCCGTCATCGGCGCGATCACGGGCGTCGAGGAACTGGTCCGCCGCACCACCACCGGCTTTGGTCAGCTAAGTTATGCCGCGAAGTCGGCCAATGTGTCGGCCGAAGCGATGGAAAAGCTGCGTGCCTCCTTGGTGGGCGCGGGGCGTTCCGCCGACGAAGCCGCGCCGCTCCTCAACAATCTCTACGCCCAACTGCGTGATCCTGTTCAACGGGCGCAGCTTGAAGGGTGGGTACAGCACACCGGCCACTTCGCTAATGGCGTGGATGTCATTGCGGCGGCGGTGAAGGAATACGGCGAAGTCGTCAAGGCGTATGGCGGTGACGAAGTCGCGGCTGGCATTAGCGGCCAGATGCAAATGCTGAAGATGGCGTTCGGCGGTAATTTAGAGGCTATCCGCGCGCTGTGGAAGTTCCAGGCCGAGGCCAAGGAAACGGCCGACGCCTCAGAGACTATGTGGAAGCGGATCGCTGCGGGCGGGGGGCCGTCAGTCCAAAAAATCTACGACGACAGCGCTAAGATGGAGCGCACGTTCTGGACGCTGGGCAACACCATGCGCGGCGTCTTTGCGGAATTTCTTTTTACACCGGATAAGCAGACAGGCAAGACGGTCGTTGACGCGATCAACGATGTGGCGGTCGCCTTTAGTAAGTGGCTGATCGATCCGGAGACACAAAAGGCTGTCCGCGAGATTGCCGCCAGCATAGCCAATTTCTTTAACGATCCCAACGCACGCAAAGACTTTGCCGAAGATATGAAGGCGATCGGGAGGGCCGTCATCGATATCGCCCACGCCATCGATGAGGTGTGGAAGTTCTTTAAGAATACGTTTGGCCCCGAATTGGGGACGGTCATGCTGGTGGGGATTTTTGCCTTCCGCCGCGCGATCGTCACGATTATCGGGGCGCTCGGCAAGCAACTGGTCGGCTTGATGTTTGGCCCGCTGCGGGCGGCGGCTCCCGCCGCCGGGGCGGCGGTGGGCGCAGGCGTGCGTCAGGGCGTCCAGCAGGGCGCGGGCGGGGGAAGACCGGGTGGTGTCGGAAATCGGCCCAGTCTGTGGTCGATGGCGGGCGGCCCGATCGGCATGATCATGGCGATGTGGGAAGCCGGTGTCGGTCGAGAAGGCTACCAGATCGAGCGCACCGACACGCCGGAAAATCAGATGTGGGGCGGCCTCGGGCCGTACCTTTGGAAGAAGTGGATGGGGACGGGACACGCCGCAGGCGGGATCGTTCCCTCGGCCTTGCACGCGGGCGAGATGGTGCTGCCGTCGAGTATCAGCGCTGGCTTGATGGGCTTTTTCTCGGGTGGCGGCGGCTCCTTTGTCGAGACATCCAGGCGGCTTCTCCAATCCTTCCTCGGTTGGTTTGCCGGCGACACGTCCTATAAGCCGCAAGTGGATTTGTCCGATACCACGCTCGAAAAGATGGGCTACGACCCAAACAAAGGCACTGGCACTGGCGCTGGTTCGAGCGGTGCTGGTTCGAGCGGTGCTGGTTCGAGCGGTGCTGGTTCGGGCGACGGCGGTTCAGGATGGGGCCGACCCGGCGGCCTACCCGCAGGCGCTACTAATCTCAAAGGTAGCGCGCAGATCGTTGGCACGATTGTTGACACGCTCCGCAAAGCCGGGGCCAGCGAAGCGACGATCCAGGCGATGCTCGCCGCGACGCAAGGCGAGGGAGGTGTCGAGGAAGCGTGGAAGGGCGGCGATGTCGGGCCGCGCTTTGGCGGCGCACCGGGCGAGGCGACTTCGTTTGGCCCGTGGCAACTGCACAAACACGGCGCTCTCGATGCGTATCTCGCCGGAGGTGGCAAGCCGGGGGATGTCGCGGCACAGACGGCCTATGTCTATCAGAGCCTCCTCAAGCTGAACCCCAACCTCGCCAAGCTGACCCCCGAGCAGGTCATCGATCTGATGCACCGCGCACCCAGGGCGGGCGGCTTTGGCGACTACGGCGCGCTCACCGGCAATCTCGGCAAGGGCGCGCAGTTGATGAGGCAGTTCGGCACGGGAGGCGGGACTGCAACAGGTGGCGGCGGCTCAATGGAGGGCGTCATCAACACGATGATGGCCTTCTTGGGCGAGTACCAAGACAACCCGCATGTCCGCGAATTCATGAAGCAGAACGCGGGTAATTTCGATCCGATGAGCGCGGCATGGTGCGCCGCGTTTCTCAACGCCTCGCTTGGCAAGAACGGCCTCTTCCCGAACACCAACGCGATGGCTAGCTCCTTCAAGAACTTTGGCGACAGTGTGCAGCGCGGCCAGGAACAGCGCGGCGATGTCGCGATGGTGGGTAGTGATTTTCACCATGTAGGCGTCGTTCTCCAGCATGTCGGCAACATGGTGCAGATGATTGCGGGCAACACGCAGGGCGTCAGGGGACACCGACAAGTCGCCATCGACTGGTATCGCGAGGACGAACTGACATTCCGTCGTCGGCACGAGGAGGTACTGCGCCGCCAACAGAACCAGCAAGCAGCCCAAACCAAGCCGACTGTGGTCCAGCACGTGACCTATAACGTCAATGAGAGCCACAGCCCCACCGCGACCGCCAAGCAGATCAAATACACCCAGGATCGCTCGCTGGCGGCGCTACAGCGCAATAACCGCGTCTACATGGCCTAGCGATGCCGGATGGGACATTCTCCTTTCCACCGGGCACGCAGGAGGCCTGGACTAAGCTGGCGCAACAGCTTCCGGCCTCGACTGGTCCCTTTGCCGGCCCCGGTAAGGATACGAGCGGGACGGGCGGGACAACGGATGGCGGCAAGCAGTGGCTGCGGGCGTGCAGTCTTGTCGTCTACGCCGCGAATTCTCCCTCTCCCTTCGCGCCGGTAGCACCGTCGCCATCACCATCGTCAGCACCGGCACCGGCACCACACCAGCGGGCGCAGCCCGCACCGGGGGACAGCCCGCCATCGACCACGCTTGATGATGTCAAGGTCACCGCACCGGCCCCCAAACCGGCCTCCACGACGCAACAGGGCGATAGTGGCGCGGGGATCGAACTGTCGGCGCTGCGCGTGACCTTCAACGTCCATGTGAGCACGTCCACGACACCCAGTGAACTCGACGCGCGCATCTACAATCTGAGCCCCGGCACGATGAAGAAAGTCTTCCAGTTTGGCCGCGTCAAACTGATGGCGGGCTACAAATACGCCCAGTATGGCGTGATCTTTGACGGTCAGGTGGTGCAGTACCGGCGTGGCAAGGAGAACCCAACCGACACCTACTTAGAAATTAAGGCGATGGATGGCGATAAGCTGTCGCAGGCGATCACCGCGCGGCGGCATGAGGCGGGGGAGACAGAGCGGGACGCGCTCAAGAAGATGATCGAGAGCGATGTCAAGATGCCGGTGGGTTATATGTCGCCCAAGATCGGCACGCAAACACTGGTGCGGCCGTGGGTGCTCTGTGGCCCGACGCAGAAATACATCCGCGATATGATGCTTAAATACAATGCGCAGTGCTTCCCCGATAAAGGCACACTGCAAGTAGTTGAGCAACGCGACTATGTTGATGGCGAGAAAGTGGTGCTCAAGCCCAGTACCGGGCTTGTCGGTATCCCCGAAGCGACACCGGAGGGCATCCAAATCCGCTGCCTCCTTAATCCTCGGATCAAGATCGGCGGCCTCGTCCAATTGGATAAGGAACTGATATCGGGCGTCGCCTTTATTCCCGGCGGGGACGAAATCACCCCGGAGAACCAACAAGCGGCACGCGTCCCCAATGAACAGAAAGGGCAAAAGGTAGAAGTGCCGGTGCCCACCAGTCCGACCGGCACTTATAAAGTATTCATGATCGAATACACCGGGGATAACCGCGGCCAGCCTTGGTACTGCGATCTGATCTGCCTCGGGCTTGACGGCAACGGCAATGTCATGAACACGCCGGGATCAGTCTTTGCGCGGCAAGGCGATCAGACAAAGCCGTCTACGACGCAACAGCCGGCGGCACCGCCAGAAAAACCACCGGCCAGCGGTGATGGCGTCCCTGCCCTCGATCCCTCGCATCCCCCACCGACGTAGGGCTCAATGGCAGGCTTTCTTCCTCCCAATCTCCCCGGCTTGGCCGGGGGCCTCGCTGGCGGCGCGGTCGCTAATGCGATCGGCGGCCCGCTCGGCGGTATCGCGGGCACGGCTGTTAGTAATGTCGTCAGCACCATCGCAGGGCGCGCGGCTTCTTATGTCACGCCGTTTGCCAATTGGACGCCCGCGCTGTTTATTCCTTATCGGCGTAGTATTGGCGGCATATTTGCCCAGATTACTATAGACGAACAGCACACCGATGAAGTGCAGATCACAGACCATCCAGTAGAAGCTGGGGCTCCGATTTCAGATCATGCTTTCGCTCGTCCACAACAAGTTGCGATTACTGCGGGATGGTCAAAAGCTACTGCGTTTGATCTATCCGCCGAGAGTGGTGTTTATGGGCTTCTCCTCTCGTTGCAGACATCATTCCAGCCCTTCGATATCTACACCGGGAAGCGCCACTATAAGAACATGCTGATCGAGCGGTTGGCGGTGACCACCGACCAGCACAACGAATTCAGCCTCGTCGCCAATATCGTTTGCCGCCAAGTCATCATCGTCAACACCACGTCCACAACGGTCAGCGGTAAATCGGATAGCAACAGCGAACAGACCGATCCGGAAAAGACCGCGACCCCCGCTGGTAAGGGCGAAACAGCGACCAAGACGCCGTCGAGCGCCGATGTGCAGAATTATGAGGATGCCTCGATCAAGAATTATCCGGATGGGCCGCCCCCCGAAAAGGAAATCAACACCACCAATGTCGAGCAGCTTGGCACCTTCAACACCGGGAACGAAGCGGGACAGGTGATCCCGATCAAGCCCGCGCCGCCGATGCAAGCCTCGGAATTTATCGAGCCGCCGCCCGGTGCCTCGCCCGCCACGATCAGCAGTCCCTGACATGGCGACCTACGCGGAAATTCCGACCGAGAGCGGGCATCCGTTCTACGAACTCATCGGGTGGAACGACGGACTTTCCTACACGCTCTATTTCAAGTGGAACACGGTCACGCTGTGCTGGGTGCTCGACATCTATGCGGCTGACGGGCGCACGCCCGTGATCAATGGGATCGCCATCGTGACCGGCGCGGACCTTTTGGAGCAATTTGGCTACCTATCGCTGGGGGCCTTTACCATGCTGCAAACCACGACTGTCGGTCCCTTTGTGTCACCGGACAGCGTGCCGACTTTTCTCAATCTTGGGATAGACGGGCACGTCTTCCTTGTGATGCCGTGAGGCGCTGATGCCCGACGATGCCGGCGTTTTTGATGTCTCTGAGCGGTATTACGAGCCGGATGAGCAATTGCGGCAAAACCGCGAGATGCACCAAGCGTCGATCCGCGTCGCCGCCCCGGTCATCGCAGAGAGCCACGATACCAAGGGCAACACGGTAGACGGCAATGTCGCGACCAAATCCGCCATCCTGCAACCGGATGGCACGGTTAGCTGGCAGGCCATCCCCAAGCTGACCATGCCGACGCTCTATCTCGGCGGCGGCGGGATGGCGATCACCATCCCGGTGCAAAAGGGCGACGAGGGCTTGGCGATCTTTGCCGACCGCTCGATCGATCTGTGGCACCAGCAAGGCGGGCAGCAAAACCAGTTTTCGAGCCGGATGCACGATCTGTCGGACGGCTTCTTTATCCCCGGCTTCCGCTCGACGCCGAATGCGCTCCCCAATGTCAGCGCCAATAGCTGGCAGATGCGGACGACAGACGGCAAGACCAACATGGATTTTAATCCGTCTGGGGGCGGTACATTTACCTTTGCCACGCCGCAAAATCCGCTCGCGGTCAACGGCAAGGGCTTTAACACCGACACCGAGAACAACACGCTGAAGGCGAGCGGCACCAACACGCTCAATTCGCCCAACACGCACATCACGGGCGATACCAAGGCGGATGGCAAAATCGACGCATCCGGCGGCTTTTTTCAGAATGGTCAGCCGATTGGCGGCGGCGGAGGCGGCGGAGGCGGCGGCAGCGGGACGGTGACCAGCATCACCGCGGGCACCGGGCTCACGGGCGGGACGATCACCACCAGCGGCACGATCGCGCTCGCGATCCCGGTCACGATCGCCAATGGCGGCACCAACGCGACGACCGCGGCGCAGGCGTTGATTAACTTGGGCGCTCTCCCGCTCGCGGGCGGGACGATTACCGGCAATCTGACAGTGCAGGGGACCACGGCGTTGGGGCAGGCGACCGGCGTCACGATGACGACGGGTGATAGCTCGACGCATTTTGCGACGACGGCGTGGGTCAAGAACCAGGGCTATGGCATCGCCCAAGTCGCGATGGGGACCGTGCCTCCGGTCGCAGGCCCCGGAACTCTTTGGTGGGACACCAATGGCGGTCAGCTCTATGTGAGATTTGACGACGGAAATAGCGTCCAGTGGGTTATCGCGAACACCGCCCCAAAGGGCGACAAGGGCGATACGGGGCCGGCCGGCCCGCCAGGGAGCGGAGGAGGCGGCGGCGGGATACCAGAGGCCCCGCAAGACGGCTTTGGTTATGGCAGACAGAACGCAGCTTGGACACAGGTCATTATGGCGAATAACGACGTGATCGATGGAGGCAACTTTTGACTGATACCCTCCGCGTCAAGCGCCGGTTGACCGGCTCGCCGGGGGCTCCGGCAGGGCTTGCCAACGCCGAACTTGCGTACAACGAAGTCGATCACACGCTGTATTATGGCGAAGGCAATTCCAGCGGTAACGCGACGGCGATCGTTGCCATTGCTGGGCAGGGGCTCGCGTCAAATTTGCTCCCCTTACAACCGGCGGCTACTGCCGTTTCCGGCGTAAACGGGACTTGGTCGCGCTCCGACCACGTGCATCCGGCGACAGCGCCGACCGTCACGCCCGCGACCGACAACACAACCAAGATCGCCACTACCGCCTTTGTCCAGAGCGCGATCAGCGCGGTGAGTTCCGGTGTGACGAACATCACCGCCGGCACCGGCCTGACCGGCGGCGGCACCGGCAACGTCACGATCGCGGTCGCGACCAACGGCATCACCAACGCGCTCGCTGCGCAGATGCCGACAATGAGCCTCAAGGGCAACAATACCGGCGCGGGCGCGAACGCGCTCGATCTGACCGTTGCCCAGGTCATGACGATGCTCAACGCCGCGACGCTAACATCGCCCAGCTTTAACGGTACGCCCCTCGCGCCGACCGCCGCCAACGGGACCAACACCACCCAGATCGCGACCACGCAGTTTGTCCTCGCGACCCGTATCGATCAGCTTCAGCCGCCCAACATCGATGTCCCTTGGGGCAGCCACAAGATCACCGGCCTCCTCGACCCAACAAATCCGCAAGACGCGGCGACGAAAAACTATGTAGATGCAACGATACAGGGCGTTCAGTACAAGCCTACGGCGCAGTACGCGACAGCGGCGGCATTGCCGGCGGTTACCTACGCCAACGGCACCGCGGGTGTGGGCGCGACCCTGACCGCGACCGCCAACGGCGCGCTCTCGATCGACGGTAACGCGCCCGCTGTCGGCAACATCGTGCTGATCAAGAACCAAGCCGCGGCGGCGCAGAACGGGCTTTACAACGTCACCCAGGTCGGTTCCGGCACGCTGCCGTTTATCCTGACCCGCAACGTCGATATGGATAGCAGCGCCGAATTCCCCGGCGCGTTTGTCCCGGTCGAGATGGGGACCGTCAATTCCAACACCTTGTGGCTGTCGAACCCATCGACGCCGGTCACTGTCGGCACCACCACGATCCCCTTCGTCCAGTTGAACGGTGCGACCGACATCATCGCCGGCAACGGCATCACCATCTCGGGCAACGTCATTACCGCGCTGGGGGTAGCGGGCTTTATCTCGGTTGGCGGCAGCGGCATCACCATCGACCCGACCTATGTCGGCCAGACGAGCATCACCACGCTCGGGACCATCACAACCGGGACTTGGAACGGCTCGCTGATCACTGTGGCGCGCGGCGGCAGCGGGGCGGCAACCTTTACGGCCGGCTACCTCAAGGCCAATGCGGCCAATCCCTTTACCACCGTCGCGACTATTCCCAACACCGACATCACCGGCCTCGGGACGATGTCCACCCAGAACGCGACGGCCGTCGCGATAACCGGCGGGACCATAGACGGTATTACCATTGATGGTGGGACGTTCTAGATGGTCGATGTCATTCGTATTAAGCGGCGGCTCGCACCCGGCGCGACGGGCGCACCGTCGAGCTTGGCGACGGCGGAACTGGCCTATAACGAGGCTGATAACATCCTGTACTACGGGAAGGGTGACAACGGCGCGCAGATGGCGACTAATGTCATCCCGATTGGCGGCCCTGGCTATAGTGCTGGCGGTGGTCCGTATCTGCCGCTGACCGCTGGCGCGACGGTGCCGCTGACCGGCGTCCTGCAATTTGGCGGGACGTATGCCAGTTCGCCGCCCGTCATTAACAAAATCGACTTCTTTAACGGTGGCACAGGCCCCGGCTCGTTTGGCATCGGCCTCTCTGCCGGATCGATCGACTATATTTCGCAGGCCCACACTTTCTACGTTTCTAGCGCAGGCTCGGAAGCGGTGGGGATGGTCGTTGGGACTAATGGGGTTGTGAGCATCCCCGGCGGTCCGCTCTTGATTGGTGGTGCAGCCAATCCTGCCGGCGCGACACTCGCGGCCCTGCGTACACCCGGAGCGTCGCCAGTTAACTATTGGGATATAGAAACAGCGTCTTTTCAAGATGGTCGCGCGATGGCGGCTGGTGTTGGCGGCGGCCTCGCGTTTCAGGGACAATACACGACGGCGGGAGCCTGGGCCGACTACGGCGGTATACTGGCACAAAAGGCTAACGCCACTTCCGGCGATGCTACCGGCAACCTTATGCTGTGGGCGCGACAGGGCGGTGTTTATTTGTTAGCCGGTACTGGTCAACTCAATAACGGTATAATCGGCGCGTTCACAACCAACGCTCTTTGGCTCAGTCCAAGAGGGACTTATACCGATTTCTATATAAACGCGGTTGGTGGCATTACTATCGGTTACACTCCTGCGCCCGGTGATTTGTATACCGGCGCGGTCATCATGAACCAAGCTCTCACCAGTAACGGCGGGAGTGTACTATTTCAGAACGCCTATGTCGGCGCAGCCGGTGCCGCGAAACTACTAAATACCGGCCCTGCCGCCGCGCTTAATATGGGGAGTGGGGGGTTTCAGTTTTACAACGCGCCGAGTGCAGCGGCAGGGACAGCCCCGGCTTGGGCGCAGATCGCGACTTTCGGTACTAACGGTCTGTGGTTATCCGGTAACCATCTCTACTTCGCGGGTGCTGGTGGCGATGTTAATACGACGGGCGGACCGCTGTTTTACGTTGATGCTAATACTATAGTTTTCAAAATGGGTAGTGGTACTAACGGTTGGTGGTTTCAGAATTATGCTGGGACGAATGTCGCGTCGATCAATACCAGTGGCTGGTTTAGCGCCGCTAGGCTTCAGTCAACCGGCGACATAGTCTGCGGTAATAGTTTATACCCGTCCTACAATAATAGCACCGCCTTTCGGATTTACTACGATAGCGGCGGCGCTAAGTTCCAGTTTAGCAGTGACAACTGGAGCTTACAGTGGCGTAGCAGCGATGGCGCGCTGATCTTCTGGAATTACCAAGGCAGCGCGCTGTGGTACGTCACTGCCGGGGGAGACGAGCACCTTAATGGCGCGATCTATCTCAGCGCCAGCAACAACTTTTGGGGAATGAACAGCGGTTATATGTACACCAACGCCTCGATCAACTCTGCCGGTGACATCGCCGCTAACGGTTATCTAAGATGCAGCGGGATAAATGGTCCAGCTTGGTCAAACAGTAGCGGCTATATGTACACCGGCAGTCCCATTCTGTCTGGCAGCAACATTATCGCGGGTGGCTCTTTATATGCTGGCGGGACGGGCGGGGGCTATATCTCATGGAACGGCTGGATGTACTGCCCGCAAGGCTATCTGGCGGGTGGCAACGGGCTGTATTCCTACACCAGTCTCCACTGCGACGGGGCCATGACATGTGGCAGTAACATGACGGTTAGCGGCAATTTCAGCACCACCGGCTGCATGGACCTCAACGTCAACAGCAACTCTAAATGCTGGAACCACATGGCCGCCCAGGACAACTCTTGGTGGTGCGGGGTTCAGCCGTGGACCCAAAGCTGGGGGGCGGTCGGCTCATACGCCTTTGTCAACGCCTCGGACGCCCGCGAGAAAACAGACTTTGCCGATCTGCCGACCTGTCTTGATCTCGTGCAGGCGATCCGGCCCCGGCGCTACCGTCTCATCAACGCGCCGGTCTATGACCGCTGGCGGCTTCACTGGGGGTTTGTTGCCCAGGATGTCGGAGCGGCGATGGAGGCCGCGGGCCACGATTTTGGCGGTCACTATCGCGAGGACCACCCATTCCCAGCGCCCCCGCCGGAGGTGCCTAAAAGCCCGCGAATGCAAGCCCTCGCGCCGTTCGAGCTTATGGCCGTGCTGTGGAAAGCGGTGCAAGAGTTAAGTGATGAAGTGGCAACCTTAAAAGCGAGGGTAGCATGACTGACTATGCCGATGTGCCGCAAGTGAATGTGTTACACGGTGAATGTGAACGTACACAACAGGCTATCAGTAATATTGATAGTGGTGGCACTTTGACAAACTTCTCAGTCGGTGCTCCACCTCCACCAATGGGTATCCAACCGGCTCCGCCTGTCGGAACCACGGCGTTTCCAATGGCGGTTACGATTACTTTGGACGCTCCGGCATCGGATACACTGATGGCCGACCTTCGCGCATGGCTGGTGACGCGACAGGCCAGTCTTGAACAACAGCTTACCGATCTTGGTGTCACGTCCCCTCCGGCACTCGCCAGCGCCACGCCGCCGGCAAAGAAGTAAAATTCCGATGGCTCTGGATTACCCCAACAGTCCTGCTATCGGGGCAATTTATACGGCCGGCCTCGGTAGCTGGTCGTGGGACGGGACCAAGTGGAATTCGGCTATCACGGTGCAATCCGGCCCATTCCTTCCGCTTGCCGGAGGGACGCTCGATAGCCCCGGCAATTTGATAGTCAATGGTGCGCTCACCGCCAATGGTGCGCTCACCGCCAACGGCGCGGTAACGGTCAACAGTACGCTGACCGCGGCAGCGGCAAGCCAGATCATCTTCAACAGCGCACCGACCGCCAATGCCGGTCTGATCCTCGCCAATCAGCAATGGCTTTTTGGGATGGACACGGGTGGGGCGGCGCGCGGCCTCATCACCATGTGGGGCGACAACCAACTATATGTCGGCAATACCGACCGCCCCGCGCATCTGCGGGGAACAATAATTTATCTCGATGGCGGCAATGTCATCGCGCAGGGAGAATTCATCAGCACCATCGGGGCGGGCAATTATGGCGGGCTCCGGCTGGTGGGTGGCAGCTATGGCGCGATGTTCCGCCAGGACGGCTCGAACTTTTATATATTGCTCACCAATTCGGGAAACCAGAACGGCACGTGGAACAACCTTCGCCCGTTCATGATCGGCATGGTGGACGGCCTCGTCAGCATCGGCACCGGCCTCCAACTGCAAAATGCGATCTATCTCTACGGGCGACAGGTAAACGGCACGCAGCGCTTTATCGCGACGATCTGGAACGACGACCAGATTTATATCGGTGATGGCAATCTCAACCTTCGGCTGCGCGGCGCGTCGATCATCCAAGACGGGAACGCCACGATCAACGGCTCGCTCTCCTGCGGTGGGATCACCTCAAACGGGAGCATCAGCCTCACCAATAACGGGCACTTCTACTGGAACGACAACACCGGCCAGCAATGGTGCCTCTACGCCGACAGCGGCATCTGCCGGATTTGGTCGAACAGCGGCGGCGATCATCTGTTCATCTACAACAATGGCGACGTGCATGCCCAGGCTGCGATGTACTGCACCCAGATCGCCGTCAACGGGCTGTGGTGGTACAACAGCGGCGGGTATATGCACGCCGACGCGGCGATCAGCGGCGGCAGCACGATCAGCGCGACCGGCGAAGTCTCCTCCAGCCACTCGCTGGCGACCGGCGGCTACGTCTGGATCAACGGTATCTATTTGCAGAATAGCGGCGGCTGGCTGACGATCAACACCTCGACCCACGTCCAGGGTGACTGCTCCATCGACGGCCAACTCAACGTCTATGGCGGCACCTTCTACAACGCCTTTGGCAATGGCTGGCTGTATTTCAGCGGCAGTCTGCGCACCTGGGACTTCATGTCCAGCAACAACGTCCATGCGCTTGGCAGCCTCATAGCCGACAGCACGGTCCAAGTAGGCGGTTGCACGATCCAGAATTACGGCGGCTGGACTGGGTCGGTTCAAGGCTTCCGCACCTGGGGGAACGGCTTTTACGCCGACAACGGCAATTACGAGTGTGCTAACGGCAATTTCACCGCCGATAGCTCAAACGGCCAAGTGGTCAGGGGCGCGGGCTCGGGCGATGCGGGCTTCTACGCGTGGAATTCGGGGATGACGGCGAGCGCCTTCAATTCGACATCGAGCCGCCGGCTGAAGCAGGCGATCGAGCCGTGGACCGCCGGTCTGGCCGTCATCCGCACGCTAGAGCCCGTCAGCTTTGAGTGGTGTGAGCGCGGCGAGAAGCGGATCAGACCGGACGACAGGCGGCACATCTCGCTGATTGCTGAGGATGTCCAGCCGCACCTTCCGATGAGCATCGGTTCCGCGCCGGATATGGTCGAGGACGGCGACAGCATATTGAGCCTCGATCTGATGACGCTGGTCTGTGTGCTGATCAATGGAATGAAAGAACTGGCCGCTGAAGTCGAAACGCTAAAAACGCTAAAAGGGAAGGCGCAATGACCGAATATGCTCATTTGCCGCAGGCCACGGCGCTGCACTATCGGCGCGAACTGGTGAGCCAGATCATCTCGCTGATCGATACCGGCGGCTATGTCTCGCAATTTGCCGTGTCGCCCCGGCCGGCCGAAGCCGGTGAGGTAGCGCCGGCCGAGCTTGCCTTGACGGTCCTCGTCCCGGCCGACACCGCAAGCCCAGAGATGCTAGCGAGCGCCCGCGCGTGGTGCGTCCAGCAACAAGCCGATATCGACATGCAGCTTGCCGATCTTGGCATCATCAATCCACCAGAGAGGAAAGGGTAATTCGATGAACGACGGTATCCTCAGCCAACAGCCGGTCTCCCCGACCCAGCCCTTCCAGATCACCCTGGAAGCCCAGCAATGGAACGGCGTCATGGCGGCGCTGGTCAAAGGCCCCTATGACCAAGTGGCCCCGCTGATCCAGGCGATCGCCCAGCAATTGCAGCAACAGGCTCCGCAGTCGGTCAATGGCACCGGCCTTCCGGTCGCGCCTCCGCCCCCGATGAACTAATGCGCTACCGGAAACTCGACGCCGATGGCGACATGCAATTCGGCCACGGCGCTGGGGATTTCTGGCATGACCAGCCGGAAGGCGTGGGTCAGTCGGTGATGACGCGGCTCTTGTTGTTTACCGGCGAATGGTTTCTCAACACATCAGAGGGGACACCGTGGGGCGGTTTTCCCCTCAATGATCTGGTGGTCCAACAAGGGCGGATACTGGGTGTTCACACGCAGTTGTCGCGCGACGCCGCGATCCGCGAGCGCATCCTGACGACCAATGGCGTGATCACGATCAACGATTACGACAGCGTGCTCGATCCGGATAGCCGGGGCTTTGTCGTCAACGCGACGATCGACACGATCTACGGCCGCGCGCAGATCACGATCGACCAAGTCGGGCAGGCGCATCCCACCATCCACGTCGCCGTCGTGCCACAGCCGACCATGATGCAGCGCATGCCCCCGGCCCCGCTCTTACAGCGATTACCCGCGAGGCGCTGATGGCCTTTCCGATCACCATCATCGACGGGAGCGGCGTGTACGTCCCGCTCTTCTCCGATGTCCTGGCCTATTTGCAGGACCAGTATCGGGCGATTTACGGGATCGACATCGACATCGATCCGGACACACAGGACGGTCAGTGGATCGCCGTGATCGCCTCTGCGATCAACGATACCAACATGACCGTCGCCGCGGCCTACCAAGCCTACAGCCCCACCTACGCGCAGGGGGTCGGGCTCAGTAGCGTCGTCAAGATCAACGGCATCCGGCGCTTGCGGGCCTCGGTCAGCACCGTCCTCGTTCGCTGTGTCGGGCAGGCCGGCTCGGCCATCGGCAACGGTGTTGTGGGGGATAATCTCAATCTGGGAACTCAGTGGCAGTTGCCGCCGGGGATCATCATCCCCGACAACGGGGAAATCACCGTTACCGCGACCAATCTCTATCTCGGCGCGATCCCCGCCGATATCGGCACGATCACTGAGATTTTGACGCCGGCCCTCGGCTGGCAGACGGTCGAGAACGATGTGCCGGCCACGATCGGGGCTCCGGTCGAGACCGATGCGCAACTGCGCCGCCGGCAAACGCAATCGGTTGCCAACCCATCGCAGACGGTGGTGCTGGGCATCCAGGGGGCGATCGAAAATCTCGCGGGCGTGCAGCGTGTCATGGTCTACGAAAATCCGACCAGCGCGCCCGATGCCAACGGCATCCCGCCTTATTCGCTGGCGTGCGTGGTGCAGGGCGGCGACGCCCAGGCTGTCGCCCAGGCCATCGCGCTCAGAAAAACGCCCGGTTCCCCGACTTACGGCACCACCCAGATCATCGTTTACGATCCGCGCGGTATCCCATCCCAGATCAATTTCTTTCCGCTGACGCTGGTGCCGATCGTCGTCAACATCACGCTGAAGGCACTCGCCGGTTTTACCCAGGCGATCGAGAACGAGCTTGTCGCGCAAGTCGTTGCCTTTCTGGTGGGGCTGCCGATCGGCTACGACAGCTACATCTCGAAGCTGATCGCGGCGACCGAGTTACCGGAGCCTGATGGGCTGACCTATGACGTGACGATCGTCCAGCAAGCCCGCCAAGGCTTTACGCCGACCGCCAACGATCTGCCGATCAGCTATATCGAGGCGGCGACGACCGATGCGACCTTGATCACCATTACCGTGACTTAGAGGAGGGGAAATGTCTGGCCTCACCACTTACACAGCCTCGGGGCTCCTCGGGCACATCACCGGGAAGACGGCGATCTTCCCGCTGCGCGCGGCTTATATCGCGCTCTTCTCGGCGGCCGGGGCGGATGACGGCACCGGCTTTACCGAATTGTCGGGCGGGGCCTACGCCCGCGTCGCGACGCTCCCTGCGGACTGGGCCACACCGACCGCCGCCGCGCCCAGTGTCATTACCAACAACAATCCGATCGTCTTCCCTAATTCGACAGCGGTCTGGGGCACGATCATCGCCTTTGGGCTCTATGATGCGGCGACCGCCGGCAATCTCCTGGCGTGGGATTATTTCGGGAATTTCCCGTGGCTTCCCGCGACCGCCAGCGCTGCGTCTCCCGGTGTCATCACCGCGCCGCGGCATTCTTATCTCAATGGCGACACGGTGATGTGGTCGAACGAATATGGCGGCACGTCGCCGACCTTCCTCGCCGGTTCGTTTACCGGCCCGATGCTGGTCCAGAATTCGCTGACCGACACCTTTACCGTTACCAATGGCGGGATCATCGTCAACACCGCGACCAGTGGCGATGGGATGATCCGCAAAGTGGCCTCGCAGCAAATCATCGCCAATGTCCAGGCGACATTCCCCGCCAATGCGCTGAATATCTCGCTTGCGTAAATGGCCGCCCCGCCCGATGTCACGCCCCGAGATGACCCGGTTGTCGTAGAACTCGGCGGCACCATCACCGCGTCCAGCGTGTCGTGGGGCGGGACGCTTATTTTTTATCCGCCGCTCACCGGGACGATCTTTTCCAAGTCGTTCCTACAGGCCCGCTGGGCAAGAACCTATCTGACCGGGCGGATCACCGGGCAGGCGCGGCTACGGCTCTACACCAACCGGGCTTGGCTCGGCGGCAATATCACCGCGCAGGCCAAGCCGTTTTCGCCGCCGCTGATCTTTGGCCCGCCGATCTACGGCCGGATCACCGCGCAGGCGCGGCTGCGGCTCGCCTCGCCGCAGTTTAGGCTCGACCTCGCGGGACGGATCACCGGACGGTCGCAGGCAGGGCTCCTGCCCTATACGCCACAGCCGCCGTTTGCCGTGTCCCTTGGCGGGCGGATCAGCGGGCAGGCACAACTACGCGTCCGCGTCCGCGTGAGCCCCGATTATCTCTTCCTCTCGGGGCGGATCAGCGGACAGGCGCAGGCGGGGCTCGCCAGCGTCACTGGCAACTACGTCGCCAATCTCGCGGGCAGGATCACGGCGGCAACGCTGATCCAGTCGCGCCGGGTGATGCCGTGGTATCCGGTGCTCGAAGGCCGGATCACGGCGCAACTGGAACTGTTGTTCGGCCCGCTGGAAATCCAGCAACCGCTGCCGCCGTATCCCGACCCATTCCCGAGTTTTTCGACCCTCGACTATCTCAACCGGATCACCTCCGAGCACAACCAGCGCCCGAAATACATGGCGACGGTGGCGATGAGCGTCGATCCGATGATCAGCGACCAGCAACTGGCGGCGGGCCTGCCGGGGCTCTTCGATCTGGATTATTCAGTCGGGCAGCAAGAGGATTTTACCGGCCAGTGGATCGGCAAGAGCCGCTGGATTGAACTCCCCGCGGTCTATTTCTCGTGGGACACAGAGGGGCTGGGTTGGAACCAAGCCAACTGGAAAGGGCCGATGGACGCCGACAACGCGTTGCAGCGACTGGACGACTACCACTACCGGCTTTTGCTCTACGCGACGGTCATTGCCAACCACTGGGATGGGTCCATCCCCTCGGCCTACGCGGCGTGGGACACGCTTTTCCAGTACACCGGCCTCAAAGTGGTGATCCAAGACTACGGCAACATGACGATGCTCTACGGGCTCCTCTCGGAGAGCACACCCGACATTGTCCTGTTGTCGCTCTTTACTACCGGCCAGATGAATTTGCGGCCGGAGGGAATTGAACTTCGCGCCTACGCGCTACAGCCGACACCGGGGGAGCCGTTCTTTTCCTGGGATAGCGCTTCCGACAGTGTCCACGGCTGGGATGCCGGCTACTGGGGGCTGATGCTGACACCGGGCGACAGCTACATCCCGGCTTATGGGACGATTTGGGACACCCAACCAGGGACGCCGCGCGGCCTTGGGCAACGGGACGATCAGATCGTCTCGCGCACGATTTGGGACGACGGCAACACTCGCTGGGACTTAAAGAAGTGAGGGGAGAACGATGAGCGATATCATCACCACCACCGGGGCTCCCGGCAACGGCGGAGGCGGCGTGCCCACCTTGACCGATGGCGTGACGCCGCTCGCCGGCCCCGGCACCGATTTTAAGGCGGTGGCGATCGGGGCGGGGGCGAATATCGAGCCCTTGACCGGCTATTTTACCGATCCTTTGCTGGCGACCGGCAATCTCCCCGGTCTGGCGATATCGGCCTTTAACAACCGCGCGCTGCGCCAGGGGACGTTTGTCGCGTCGAGCCTGTGCCAGTGGATCAGCAACCAATCGAATATCTACGTCCCCGACGACGGGAGCCAGATCAACTGGATCACCGAATTCCAGAACGCGCTCTCGGCCTTTGTCCTGGCGCTCATCCCGCAAGGCCCGAATTTGGGCCTCTACCTCCCCCTCGCGGGCGGCACGATGGTTGGTAACATCCAGTTCCAGGCCGGTATCTCGACCGTCCTTGCCAACAACACGTGGTATTTTGCCAAGGATACCGGTGGACAGCCGCGCGGGCTCATCATCAAATCGAGCGACAACAACGTCTACGTCAACGACGGCACAGCGCCTTACGTCATCATCAACGGCACACCGTTGACGGGTAACAACATCTACTGGTCCGGACGTGATACGTCGAACAATCCCAGACCGATTGTCGGCTTCCTCTCCGACAACAACATTCACATTGGCGGTGGTGTCCCAGTCTGGGCCGATGTCGGCGCGGGTGGTTCGCTGTGGTCCAGCGGCAACTTTGTTACCGGCGTTAATCAAAATCTCTACTGCCGCGACAGCGCCGGGACCGCGCGCAGTGTGGTGGGCTTTGCCGCCTCAAGCAATGTCTTGCAGATCGGTGCGGGGGCGGTCACCGAGGCCCATATCTACGGCGGCAACGGTTGGGTTTACCTCCACAGCAATGTCAATCCGCTGGGTCAGCTATGGGTCAACGGCTATACCTACATGCAGGCTGGGGGCCGCGCCTATATCCCCAGCGGCAACGATCCCTTTCAAGTCTATGCCGATTACGGCTATTACGCCCGCACCCACTTTATCGTGGGGAGCACGCGCGACTGGTCAGTCGGCTGTCTCAACAACGGCAACTACGCGATTGCCGATGAGAGCGCGCACGCGATCCGCTGGCAGATTGACACAAGCGGCAATGTCACCGCCTACGGCAGCTTTACCGCGGGCGGGAACCTTTACGTGGACAATGGCGAAGTTGTTTACAACGGGCTCACTGTCTATGGCTCGATCAATGTCGCCTCGGGCGGGGCCTCCTTTGGCAACCAGAGCCTCTGGAACGTCTGGGATGTCCATATCTCCGGCGGCTATTACATCGGCGGGGCGGGCTATATCTACGATGGCGGCGGCGGTCAGGCTGGTGTCACGAACCCGTGGTGGTTCGCCTCGAATGTCGGGGTCAATGGCAATCTGACATCCAATGGTAGCACTCAGGTCAACGGCAATCTCAACTGCAACAACCAGACATCATCGAATACGGTGATCACCAACTACCTTCAGAGCAACGGCCATTGCAATGTCGCCGGTAACGTCACTGCGAGCTATCTTTATTCCTCCGGCGACTGCCATAGCTGGACGATGTACTGCCAAACCTCCTTTCAGATGGCGGGGAATAATTCGCAGATCGAGATGCACAATGGTGCTGTCAACTACCAGGGCCTCAACGGCTACTGCCCGACATGGTGGTCAACACGTATCGGCCAGCAATGGGGCGGGGCCTATTTTCAGTCGCAGATTTTGTCGTGGCCCGCGGATGGACAACCGCTTGGTCAAGGATGGTACGACTGGTCTGCCTCCTTCCCCGGCGGCTTCTTGGTCGCCAATAACGGCAATGGCTACAAACCGGGTGGCGGGATGTGGGCCGACAGTTCCGAGGGCCGGTTGAAGAAAAATATCGAGGACTATGATGGCGGCCTCGAAAAGATTAAAAAGCTGCGCCCACGCCGGTTTGAATTCAATGGGACGTATGGGCATGTCGATGACGGCAGGCCTTATATCGGTCTGGTGGTCGAGGAAATCGAAGACGTGATGCCAGAACTCCTGGCTCAGCCGCTGCCGTGGGTCGATCCGGCCTCGACCACCGGGGAAATCACTGAACACCTCAAGACCATCGAAGCGACACCGATCGTTTATGCCTTGATCAACGCCGTGAAGGCGCTGGCGGCTAAAGTCGAGGCGCTGGAAGGAAGGGGCTGATTATGCCAGACATCAACACGATCCCGGCCGCGTCGCTACTGCAAGACCAGTTGACGGCGCTCAATCAAGCGATCTTCTCGCTGAACAACGGCGCGGGCGTGCAGGGGATGACGATATCGTCGCCGCCCGCGCTCGATGGAAAGGCGCGAGAGGCGGCGGGCGGTTCGTCGCTCGTCCCGCCGTCATCGGTCATCCTCTATCCGATCATCACCGATCCCGATGATGTCGCGACGGTGACGGTGTTGCTGCAAAATCAAGCCGACCGTATCACCGCCAAACTGGTCGAGATGGGCTATACCGAGAGCCGCACGGCAGGCACGCTCTGGGGGGCTCCGCGCATCATACCGTTTGCAGAGCCGCCACCGCTTGAGCCACCACCTTACGGGCCGTCGCCGACTGTCCCGCCTGCTTGGAGCCCGCCGGTTATCCCGCCGCCTCCGCCGGAGCCGCACCCAGGCCCGCCGCCGATCGAGGGCGAACCGCAGCCGCCGGGAGGTGGGGCCTTCCCGGCCGATCCGGTGCCGCTGCCGCCGACACCACAGCCGCCACTGACGCAGCCCGGTGCCGCAGCCGCCGCCGCTACCGCTGCCCAAACGCAAGCCCCTGTCGGTCCTCAGCGGTTTGAGGTAACGGTCGAGCCGAGCCCACCAAATCCAGTTGAATAGGAGGGAAATCCAAATGCGCCGCGTCATTGTCCTTGCTGCCGCCTGCGCTGTGCTGGCGGCCTGTGCTCCCCCTCCTCCGCCAGCCCCGGTCCCTATTGCCGCTGTGCCGCCGCCGCCTCCGGCGTTTGTTCCGCCGCCTGCGGAGATGGCCCCGATCGCCAATCCGCCGCTGCACCGGCACTACCATCACGGCCGGTATCACTATTACGCTCACCGCTATCACCGTGGCGGGAACGTCCGACCAGTCCACCCGGCAAGCTATTATCGCCGCCATGTGAGCCCGCACCATTCCGGTGCCGCCTCAGAACCGTCCGGTTCGGTGCCGGCATCGTCGCCGCCGAATAGCTCACTGCCCAGATAGCCCCAGAGGACGCGTCAGGGCGTCACTGGTAAGCGGAAGGGGCTGCCCCGGTATCATGAGCCGGTGCAGCCCCTTTGTGCGTCTGGGGCCTTCCTAGAGCCTCGGGAAAATCCGGCCGGAAAATGCGGGGATTTTTGTGCCGGCTCCGGCATTAAATCCCCCTCCCAAAATGCCAACGAACAATTTCAACGGTTTAAAATTCAGCGGAGTTGGAATTCCGGAAATTAGTTAGATTTAGTTTCCGCCCGGATTTGCGGACGAAGCGCCGGGGGCCAGCCGGCTTCCACAGGGAGGGCACCGCGGAATGCCCTATGTCCCCCTCCACCTTCTGGCCCCCTAGCCTTACGCGGCTTCTAGCTGCCGCCTCGGCTCTGCCCCGTCAACGCGGCCTCGGCCGCGAGATGCGCTCGGCCCTTATCGGTGAGCGCGATGTATTTGCCATTGATCACCGTCAGCCCTTCCTGCGTCATCTCCATCGCTAGTTCGATGGCATCGACCGGCGTGCGACCAAAGTGGATGATCTTGGGCTTATCGAGGAGCGAGCGTAGCAAGATCAGCTTGGCCTCCTCCCGCGTCATCTTTTTCACGCCGGCCGGCGTGGTGATGGGCATGTGTTCTCCTCGGTTATCAGCCGCATGCGGAGAGCGTCGAGTTCCTCGGCGACGGAGCGCAGCCCCAGCCGCAACAAGGACGCGCTGGCCCGTTTGTCGCGCGATGTGCGCCGGCAATATTCCGCCAGTTCGGCTAGCTGTTCGGCGTCTTCGGCTTGGATCATGGGTGTCTTATCTGCCTGACGTTCATGCCGTGCCCTTCTGCGGCGTCAGGCCCGCGGCCTCTTGCATCGATTGCAGGACAAAGCGGTCGGTCGCGATGACGCCGTGCTCATGCTTCGAGACCGGGATGCCGGCCGCGTTCTCGGCCAGCTTTTGCGGGGCCTCGACATAGCACCAGCGCACGTCGCCCAGTTCCTTATAGCTGACTGGCCTCGATGCGATGTAGCGGTAGCGGTAGATCGACATGCTTTTTCCTTATCCGCCGTAGATGCGTTCGAGCTTCACGAATTCATACCCCAGTTTCTCAAACTGGTTTGCCAGATCGAGAAGCGGCTGCATGCTGTCGGCCTTGGCTTCCGCGCTCGACCGCTTGCCGGTGGGCTGGGTGACCACCAGCCGGTAGCCCACCGGCCGGCCCTGGCTCAGCGACGGCTCGCTTGAATTCATGCGGATTTCGCCTCCTGAGAAGGTCATCCGACTGGCATATCATCGAGGCGGTCGTCCTGCTTGCCGCCTTCGATCACCGTCAGGAGCACGCGGGTGTCCGCGCCTTCCTTCATGAAATCGCGCAGCTTGTTCATCCCGCGGACGTAGTTCTCGGCTATGCGGGTGATCATCTCCGGCCCGAGATTGTTGCGCTTGCAGATCACCTCAAAGGCAGTGATGTCGCTCTCGGCAGCGCATAGCCAGACGGCTGCGGCCTCTTGGTGGGTCAGATCAAGCATTGCGCCACCTCATCTGT
>Ga0126371_10000494_pt1 | contig 32338 bp, 37 predicted proteins | sample PanSoiMetaPlot_4_FD_110145 | JGI IMG/M metagenome (GOLD analysis project Ga0126371, IMG submission 110145) | Tropical forest soil microbial communities from Panama - MetaG Plot_4 | ecosystem: Environmental > Terrestrial > Soil > Tropical forest > Bulk soil | place: Panama | collected 2016-02-17 | reverse complement strand
CCTAGACCCAGCTTCCCAAGCGCACCGATCTGGGCGACTTTGATGAAGCATGTTGAATGAAGCATGTTGTTACATCCCGGCATGAGCGTCGAACAAATAATCCAATCCATAGACGAACAGATCGGCAAGCTACAACGGGCCAAGGCGTTCCTGAACGGCACAGGCCCAGGAAATTCAACGGGCCGACGAAGAGGCCCTCGGACGATGAGTGCAGCGGCACGAGCACGGATCGCAGCCGCACAGCGTGCACGGTGGGCCAAGGTGAGGGCACAAAACAAGAAATAGGTCTTCCCGGCATGCCGTTCTATGTAGGACACCCGAAAAGGACCTCAATGCTCAAGTTCCTTGCCATCCGTCTTTCCGCGATTGACTTACTCGACCAACCAGAGTAGATTCGCGCCCATTCCGTAAGGGTCCTAAAGACAAAAAGTAAAAAGGAGGTTCGCATGCGCGGAACGTTTTTGCTTGTAGCTGGTATGTGCTTAGCTAGGTCAGTGGCTCTGGCACAAGACCCTGCGAAAGTAGACCCGCAACACTGTAAAGTTTGAGTTCGAGAATGCGCAGGTGCGCGTGCTGCGCTGGCATGTAGGTCCGCACGAGAAGATCCCCCTGCATGAGCATCCCGCCTACGTACAGATTTCTTTGACGGATAGCCGCACTCGGTTCACCTTGCCCGATGGAACGACGAAGGAAGTCCAGACGAAGGCCGGGGAAAGCACGTGGCATGACGCGCAAAAGCACTCCGGCGAGAACTTGGGCGATTCTACCGAGAACATTCAGGTGGAGTGAAGGGCAAGGAGCACGCGCCGTCGAAGAAGAAAACGTAGCAAAAGCGCAGAATGAAGTTGATATTGCGATGGAGGCCGTCCAGCTAGACAGCCTCCTCGAATACATCAGTTCCCGCCTAAACTCCTCTTGGCCAGTTTTCTGTTTTCAGCAAACTCCGGGCGACAACAGCAACATCCTCCGCCATTAGACATTTGCCAAGCGAAGAAAAATGAGAGTGCATATGGCATCAAAGAGGGCTTATTCTCATTCATCCTCAGCAGAGGTCAGTCATGACTGAACACTCCAAACCGCCAGCTAACCCACTCACCCCAATCGAAAGGGCTAGAGGAGCCTCACGCGGAAAATCTAGTTCCAAGAGTATTCGTGGTGCGGCTATGAGTCCTCGAAAGAAACAGCGAAAGCGGGGAAGGAAGTGAGGCAATCCCGCCCTAATTAGACCTGTCTGGTCTTCGCCAGCATGATAATGAGCAAACTGCCGAGGAAGAGGTCCACGAACGATGAGCGTAGCCGCGAGAGCGCGAATAGCTGCCGCTCAGCGTGCAAGATGGGCGAGAGTGAAGGCTCAGGGCAAGGAGAAGTGATCCAAAGATTTTCTTGGAAATTTGAAGATCGCGTCGATCGATAAGAGGAACGCCGTGGCATTCGAGGACATCAAGGTCCACGTAAGATTCAAGCTCTTCGCGTTGTGGAGTTCCCTGATGTTCTTTTATATCTACGGGGACTATTTCGAGCTTTATCAGCCAGGGAAATTGCAGAAGATGATCGCTGGAAGCTCGCCTCTCGGCAGTATTTCTCAAGGACTTTTGCTGAGTATGTCTGCGGTCATGGTGATCCCAAGTCTGATGCCATTTTTGTCACTCGTCCTGCCGGTGGGAGTGAATCGCTGGATGAATATCGTCTTCGGCGCGGTATACACGGTGATCATGATTTTGGCGATCAGGGGTGGTTGGAGCGCTACTCCGAAGCCGCCGCTTTGTATTTCTTCTTCGTCTTCTTGTTTCCTAGTGCGACGTCGGCCAATTCCAGATAACGATTATTGGTGGCCACCATTGAGTCATGGATGATGGTGTGCGAGTTGCGTCGATGTTTCCGTAGCAGGTCGTAGTCAACCCACAATCCACGTTCGCCGTCATCGCCTTCGTTGGCAATAGACCGCGTGGGTCGCGCCTCGCACTTTTGGGCGTTCTTTGGCATGACAGACCGCCCCCATGAAGAGGAAAGTTGCTGGAACTCTAGCACCAAGGTCATGGAAACGATAAGCCGACTTGCGCCAAGAATAAGAGAGGGCAAAGATGCTCATCGTGACTATGCTCCGTTCGTGAGCTTCGAGGCTCCGATTCTGAACCGCACCGTGTACCATCGCTCAGGCCAACCGTACACCAGGACTCACCGGCTGGCGATCAGCGTGACTTCCATTTCTCGGACAGTTCCCGTATCGGGGGCAGGGAACAAAAGAGGAATCCGCAACAATAATTCGCTTCCTGGCCCTCTTTGGTAGCATCTTTCTATTTCAGTTTGCTGCGCTGCTCTTTGACCCTCACCAGTACCTCATTAAGGGAACCGCGCTGGATAAGCATCTTTACTTCCATTTCTGCTTTCTGTCCTGCAAGTAGCGATCTCGTCGGATCGACATGCTGGCAGGTGAGTTCGGGATTACTCCAGACGTTTCCTGTTGTCTGCGAGAAGCTTGCAACTACCCACTGGCGATCAGTTGAAAGCGTTGCGATCATCGGCTCGTCAACGGATCGCGATTTGTTGTAGTACGTGATGCCGTCTTCTCTGCGCTCAACTCGCTTTATAGGAATGGGCCAAGTGAATGAAACTAAGTAGCGAGATGGAAGCCATTCGTTAAGCGGCATCGTGAGTCTGCTTGGAGTCTCAGACGCAAGCAGATCGAATCCTTCTTTGTGATGAACGTAAGTGCGCTCTAACCGGACATCATGAAACATTCCTGTTTGCCTCGGATCGGTAACGGCATAGATCATGTCGTAGTCCACCTTCGACCGATTCACGAACTGATAGCTAAAGCGGACGCCGTCATCCTCCAGGGTTGCTCGCGCAAGCATGTGAATACCAGGCTCAAAATCGCGTTCATAGTGCAATGAATTTCCGACCGACTGCCAATGCGGTCTTGGGCCTTGCTTACCGGCTCGAAACAAAAACAGGTGTTCGGCTTCCGTAACCCCGCGCTTGCGTACTGTTATGTGCTCAGGAAAAAGCACGTAGATGGTGCGATCTGAATCAGCACTACCAGGCAACACGACGTGCAGGCTTGGTTCGTTGTCCTCCTGTGCAACGATTAGCCGAATCCCAGACTGATTCTGGATTCCATTGGGCAGTTGCTGGCCGAAGAGTGTTCCACATAGAAAGCAGACTGCCAACAGCCAAAGCATGGGTTTCAGCTTACACTCAATCATGAGGCTGCACGTCCAGTGTTACGCCGGACACAAGGCGGACGAGAGACCTCTTCGCTTTCAGCTGAACGACCGCGAGTATCTCGTGGAGGAAGTGGTCGATCAGTGGCATGGCCCGGAACACGCCTTCTTCAAGCTTCGTGCCGATGATGGCAATCTCTACATTCTCCGCCATCAGACATCTGTGCCGGATGGAGATTGGGAGCTTGTGTCGTTTCGCCAGAGTGAATCGGCGCAATCTCTCTAATTTTGGTCGACCGTCACGGTGTTAGAAACCACTGTTCCTGTCCAATAGTTCATCAGGGCAATTCCTATTAGGTCAGGATTTGCTTGCGTTTGGCTGACGCCTCTTCCTGTGAATTCCGCTTGAACCGCTTCAAGGAAGACCAAAATGAAATTGAAAAAACTAGCGCGTGATGTTCGCTCAAACGAGCTGGCCGAGTCGGAAAAAGACAGACTGGCCGAACTTTGGAAAACACCGTGTTACCGACTGCCACTAATCGACGGCTTATGCCTGCGCGATGCTGCACTAGACCGTAAGCCAGTGGCGATAGCTAAAGACATCGATTACTTAAAAAACGATTTCAACACGGTGAAGTGGGCGGATACAGGTTTGCCGATACTTCTGTTTCCCACAGAGTTGGCAGAGTTGTAACCCCAAACGTGAGCCGTAAGGATTTGCATTCAAAGTAATACCTTCAAGGACGCAAAAACTCTTGTGCCTCATCAAAACATTGCGCACTCCTAAAATGAGTGACTTGCGCCGCGGTTGCGGCGCAGCGTTCCAACAAGATTTCGGTATGTTCTCGTTGCTGCGGCACCTCATCGGCTGGATCATCAGCTCTTTGGGTTCGCGTCAGGATCTCATCCTGGAAAATCTAGCGCTGCGTCAGCAACTTCTGTCGATGCATGCAACTGATGCGCGAATATATCTGCTACTACTCCGAAGATTGGACCCATTCTGCGCGACCGCGCCGAACGCTTGGTTGAGAGAGCCGTATATGCTGCGACTACTGGGCCCATGGCTCAGTTGGGTGTCGGCCCGTTTCGAAATTTGAGCAGTTGCTGGCTCAACTGACCTGAGTCATCACTTTAGTGTTTTAGTCGTTGAGTAACCAGTGTCGCTAGCCTGTTTGTGCTCCTTTCGATCAAAGCGTCTCTCAGCTTGCCTCTTGTGCTTTGCATCCAACCAATCGAGGTAACTTTCAATTCCGAGATGGACCTGTTGGGTGAAATCACAGATCTCGTCTACCTCTCCCCGCATGAACACTGATCGAGCATATTCCTGCCGTTGAGGGTAACCATCCATAAAGTCAATTCGAACTGACCAAACAGCTCGGTACGGGTTAGTACCAGGATGGGATTCACTTGCTGACCGTCTCCAAGCGACTCCCGTCCGGCCTTTGCCATTGCACCCAATCGTTTCTTCTCCTTAGCAGTCAGTTCCTTTCTGAAAGTCGCGAAACATAGGACTACTCCTGGAAAATGTTCAGCGAGCAGCTTGGCTCGCCTAAAATCCCTTTCCTCAAACTGCCCAAAGCTCTTACATTCACCCAGTACCAGGAGTGGACTTTTTAGGTGGCTGAATTTCCCTGGGCGCAAAAACATTCCGAAGTCCGCCTCCAGAGCAATGGTTTTACTTGTTGCCGTAAAACTGGGGATCCAAGTTGCAGATTCTCCTACTTCCTCGGCCAGGAACTGCAATGCTGCAGCTACGCAGTAAGCACCGTGAGCAAAATCTGGAGTCGCAAACGGACCTATCATGAGCTGGGCGGCCCAACAATGAAGTGCACACGTTGCCTGAGCGACTTTGCCTTTCCGGCAGCTAACCCACCAAAGGATGAGTTTTGGGCGTACAGAGTTGAAAGCGAACGATCTTTGGCATGTGGTTCTCTCCCGGATGGTCGGATTTGTATCGCAGCGCGCCTTAACAGGCAAATTGCCTAGCGCCCACCCGCAAAACCTTAACCGCATCGATCTACTGAGGAGAGTGTCATGGATGCAGACAACAAAATTGCTTCGATGTTTTGGCCGCTCCGAATCGGCCTCGGCGCTACTGCGTTTCTTGCAGGTCTTGATAAATTCACAAATCTGCTAACCCATTGGGAAAAGTACATCGCACCTGAAGCTGGCGAAAAAATACCCCTGAGCAACAAAAACTTCATGCGCGTAGTCGGCGCCATAGAGATGCTGGTTGGCGTCGGGATTCTTAGTCCGAAAGTAGGGGTATCGAGCTACGCTGCCTCCGCGTGGCTCACGTGCGTCGCGGCCAACCTGCTCCTTAACAAGGACTATGACATTGCGGTGTGCGACGTCGACATGGCAATTGCGGCTTTTGTCCTGGGAAAAATAAGCGCAATTCGCACAAAGGAAACCAGCAAGAAGAAGATTTGGCAGTACAAAGCAGGATGGCTGCCTAGTCAATCTCTTGTCATCATTTCTGACCCGACAAGCAGGACGAGAGCGAGTATTCGTCCCAGTCCAGAACTGCACTCCTAGGGGTGAGGAGCAACTCTTGCTCGTTGCACCAGCTCCAAAGCACATGATCTGAAGAGCGATCAATGCTTTGACTTAACCCAGTTCGACCCGGCGGTTTGTTTTCTGATTTGGGAATCAAAGGGAATCTTGTGAACGAAACATTCTCGGCATCTGTTTACGCCAAATATCTGATAAGCCGTATGCTGCTTTTCCTTGGACTCGGCGCAGCTCTTTCTGGAATGTCGCTAAACCAACAACGTCCGGATGAATCACGATCAGTGGATGTGCAGATGCGCAATGTGACATACCATTTCACCGACAACGTCGCTGTTCACATCTTTTCCTTGAACGGACGATTGCGTCCTATCAAAGGCGAGCTGCCGATTTTCGATGACAAACACTCATTCCAAATCCAAATTGATTCTGCAGCCATTGCCATCACGCCGGAATCTCTGGCCAACGTTTTAAACTCATATGTCTTCGTCGGAAGAGATGCCCCCCTCAAAGATCTATCGCTTCGCATCGACAGCAGCGGACGACTAAAAGTCAAAGGCAGCCTTCACAGCAAGGGCGACATTGCTTTCGAGACCGAAGGGATTGTGACTGCGACCTCTGAAGGAAAAATTCGTTTGCACGTCCAGAAGATTAAGGCGCTGCATTTGCCAGTAAAAGGCTTAATGGACATTTTAGGCATCGACCTTGCCGACCTAATCAAAACTGGAAAAGTCCGAGGCGTCACAATCGATAAGGATGACCTGATCCTAGATCCCGAGAGCCTGCTTCCACCACCTCATGTCCTAGGGAGAGTGACAGATGTCAGCATCCGATCCGGCGAAATCATGCAGGTGTTTGGCAGCTCGAAAGAAGCATCGACCTGGCAAGTCTCTGCTGCGAACTACATGGCTTACCGCAACAATCAGCTGCGATTCGGCAAGCTCACGATGAGCGATACCGATCTGGTCCTGATCGACATGGATCCGAAGGACCCGTTCGATTTCTATCTCAGCCACTACAAGGACCAGTTAGTGGCTGGATATACGAAGGAAACGCCAACCTTCGGACTCCGCGTCTACATGCGCGACTACAACAAGCTGCATGCGACAAAATCCCGCAGCGCTTCCGATTGATAGTCGGGGAGTATCTGCTCATCAATGGCCGCCTAGTCCCATAAATCTTTCCGCGACTTTTTACGCCAACGACATTTCATCGGTAACCAATTCCACCACTCCAGACTCCCTCACGTTGAGCTTGTCTCTCGTGAAGTGCTCACAAGGCCAGCTCGTCCCGGATGCAACAGATAACTTGGATTGCGACAAGCGAGCGCTAGGAAAATCACGAGTTGACTGGCTTGGGCTGCGGGGCTAGGCAGGGTGCGGGTGGGGTTGACACTTTCTTAGTCCTCGGGGAACAAGACTTCACCGAACTATTAGAACCGGTAGCTTCGATCAGAGTTGCTCTTCGGAAATGTCACGAATTGTCGAAGAGCGCCATCCGCCTCTATCTTTTATCTCAATCTCACCGGTTGCAAGTTGGATTCAAACAGAGATTCACCAAATGGAAATAATCTCGTCTGCCCGATGTTTCCCAAGCATTAACAGGAGAAAATTAAGGGAGTTTGGGAGGTGTTAGGAAGTCTTTCTGGTGCCAGTGTGGTGTCCCACCTTCGGTGCCTAATTCCCGTGTCGGTATTTAAAGTATAAATGGTGCCAACAATCCTGAAAAGCTCGGCACCTGAGACAGCTCGCACGTGAGCTGCGAAATCTCACGGCATCGAAGCCCCCGAAACCAGAAAGACAATGCCTTTGTGGGGTAGAAAGGGCCCATGCCATCAAAACGCACATCCTTCTCCTTCTTCTCTCGTTTTCCACAGTTACTTTCGCGCAGGACAGTGCCCCTGTAATCAGCACTCGCATGACGGGAAACATTTGCAGATGACACCTTCGTAATCGACGGATACATCGCTCACATGGCTGTGAGCCAGGACACGAGCACCGGGCAGACGCTGCTTCTCTACAATTATGCGTTCTCGAGCCCGGACCGCTCCTCCACGTTCCAGTTCGGGGGCGGCTACATCCCGAATGACGCAGTTCAACTTAACAACGCCAATGTAGCGAAGTTGAACGTGGACACGTCACAGGTGTCTGGATTCGTGGCAACGAGTTGCACACATTTTCCTGGGCAGATCCAGACATGCACTCCAGGACCGGTCGGCGTGATCCAAATGGACTGGCAGCAGGATGTAGTCATGTCGAACCGGACCTTGAGCCAGAACTGGAAAACTTTTCCCGGAGCCCGTCTCCACACGCAACTCAATAGCGAACTTAGCAGCGCCCACGTTACCGGCACCTTCCTGGGAAACAGTTTTACCAGCGACTTGGGAGACATCGGCAAGATGGCGAACTCGCTATTCGAGATTTTTCAGAACTAGATCGATAGCAAAGACAGAAGTCATTAACGTTAACTTGACCCCGCCCTCGCACCGGACGAGGACGAACGCGCAGTGTGGGTGAGGAAATGGCGATGACGTGGTGCGCGTGCGGCGTGGTTCCACGGAATCGCCAAACCACAAACGCGACTTAGAGAGTCACGTAAGTTGGAAATTGGTTTTTAGGGTTTGTGTGTTGCGGGTTTGTGGGGAAAGGCTTGGATGACCAGCTACTGAATTAAGCGCGATTTGTCGTCGGCACTCATTCGTGCCTCAACGCGATCATTGGGTCCGTTGTCGCTGCCCTTCGTGCTGGTAAATAGCCCGCAATCATGCCGACAATTAGCAGAGCAGAGAATGTAAACATCAACGTCACCGGGTCCGTTGGTTCGACTCCGAATAGGAAATGGCTAAAGAGATGTGTAGCTGCCAGCGCGCAGGGAACACCCACGATTACGCCAACTACGCTGAGCAGCAGTGATTCGCGCAAAACCAGAAGCAGGACGGCAGCGGCTTTTGACCCGAGCGCCATACGAATTCCAATTTCGCGGGTTCGTCTGGTGACCGCATATGACATTAATCCGAACAGGCCAACACCCGCCAACAACAGCGCTAATGCTCCAAAGATGGAAGAAAGAACTGCAACAGCGCGATCTTCCACTAATGTGTCATCACTGGTCTCATGGAGAGTCTTGGCGCTTCTCGCATACTCATGCCCGAATGACTCAATTTTGCCTTCGACCTCCCGAGTAACCGACGCCGGATTTTGGCTGCGAACGAATAGAGCACCAGAGCCGGCATACTGCGGATGCTGCGAAACCGGGACATACAGAACCGGATCATCACTACTGCGGAGGCTTACAAGTCGTGCACTATGTGCGACGCCAACGACCTCAAGCTGTTGGAACTCCGGCTGCACGCCGAAGCGCACGTGGATGCCGATGGCACCTACCGAAGGATGCAGCCGCCGCACAAGGTTGCTGTCAACAATCGCTACTGGCGGATGATGCTCATCATCACTCCAATCAAAATTCCTGCCGCCCGCCAGCGGGATACCCAGAGTTCTAAAAAATTCCGGGGAGACAACCGCCAGAGTTGCAAGTGTGGAATTCTCCGCTGATGAATTCATCGCACCTGCGGAGACAGTTTCCGCCCAGCCGCCACCAGGAATCTCGATGCCCGCAAAACTGACCGACCGAACCCCCGGCAAACCTTCAACTTCGTCGATCAGTTGCTTGCGATAGTTAGGCAAATCAAGCTTATCGAAGGCGCCGGGGCGTCGCTGGAGCGCAACCTCAACTACCTCGTCGCGCTGAAATCCAGGATCGACGGTTTGCAGCTTTTCAAAGCTGCGCAGCAGAAGGCTCGCGCCAACAAGAAGCACAGCCGACAAAGCAATTTGCGTGACGATCAGAATCTTGGGAAGCCAACCCACTCCAGAAGCCGCTGTTCGGTTATTGGCACGCAACACGTCTACGGGTTCTCGGCGCGACGCCCGCCATGCTGGTGCCAGCCCAATAAGCCCTGCCGTCGCGATTGCGGCAGCCGCAGCAAACAAAAACACCCGCCAATCTGGACGTAGATCAAGAACAATCGGGACCGTAAATGGCTGCGTCATCATCGCAACCAGTAATCGGCTCACCCAAGTTGCAAGAAGAAAAGCGAAGAACGTCCCAACGCATGACAGCAAAAATGTCTCAGTCAGAAGCTGTCGCACGATGTGCGCCGGCATGGCACCAAGCGATAGGCGCACTGTGATGTCGCGGCTGCGCGCCTCGGAACGTGCGAGCATTAGGTTTGCGACATTGACGCATGCCGCCAGCAGGATCAGCAGGACGAGCGCCATGAGGATCTTCAGCGGGCGTTCGAACAGCGAACGGATACCGGGGCTAATACCGGTTGCGGCGGAGTTTAAGTCGAACCGCATCGCGAGCCAGGCCTGCAGCCGGGGGCCGGGAGCAGTGGTCGGTGCTGTGGCCACAAGAGCGTCATGCCAGAAAGACTGGAGTTGTGACCGCGCTTGTTCGGCCATTACGCCCGGCCGGAGGCGAGCGGCGACGGAGATCCACCCTGTGATTCGACTATTCGCAAGGCTGGCATTATGTCCGGATGTCAGCGGGATCATTATTTCCCCTGGCTCCCCTGGCGACATCCCAGTGAACCATTTGCGGCTGACTCCGATCACAGTGAACAATTCACCCTCAATACGAATGGTCGTACCGAGGACTTTGGACTCGCCGCCGAACCGCTGCTGCCAGAACTCATAACTCAGAACCGCGACCGGTGCTCCTGGAATGTTGGAAGCATCACCACTGCTAATAAACCTGCCCAGCAGCGGTGTGGCCCCAAGCGCGCTGTAATAATTGCCGGAAACGCTCCGTACAGTGCCAACAAAGATCGAGTTGCCAATTTGCACGTTGTAAGCCCCGCCTGACCAGCCAAACAGGTCCGAAAACACACGCTGGTTCTGCTGTATCTGCTGAAAGAGCGGGAACGAAAAGGGGAAGTGGGAGTTGTTGCGGTAAATCGCAGCAACCTCTACCAATTGGTCAGGCTCTCGGACCGGAAGCCTTCGCAGCACAAGCGCGTTAAGAATGCTGAAGATCGCGGTGTTTGCGCCAATTCCAAGGGCCAGCGTCAGGACGACAGCAAGAGTCCAAACGGGGGCGCGGCGCATTTGGCGTACTGCAAAACGTGTGTCTTCGGCCAGGTGCTCGATCAACATTTATTTGCCTGCGTCACCGTACAAGTCTGAACTTAGAATTTCTTCGTCGCAACATGCTCTACTCCTGTGCTCACCTCTGATACCCTGGCTGCTGCTTGCTCAAAGGTGGCAGACCATCCCATTAGTTAGGATTCCCGAATTAGTACCTCCCCTGTCGCGCTATTCAAGACGATCAAGCGTGCAATCGATGGCCGCGAGTTCTCGTGGGACAAGTTAGAGAGAACCGCCGGCGTTCTCGCATGGGGGAGATTGAGGACAGCGGTGTTCGAAGTTTAGAGTTTCCTGTGTTGGGAACAGTATTGAAGAGTATGTCTGAACTGCAGCGGCGCATACATTTGTGTGATTCATCCGCAACGAACTAGCAGAGAGTAGCGCTACTCACTGTTTTAGTCACTTCGGGCAACGCATACCCCTGGTCGTGGCCATGCTTTCGAGACTCTGCTCTAAAAGGCTAAGATGCACCACACACTCGCTCATGCCCCAAATCACAGCGGCCGATACCTGCGCCCCCCAAACGAAAAAAGCTGCCCATTGCTGAGCAGCTTTTAGTGCTTCCCTTTCTTGGTCCCTACCGGGGTTCGGTCGCGCAGCCTTTGGAGATGGTCCTCACGTTCGCCACGTTAATGCCCATCTGCGGGATCTGCACCCCGATCTGCTGTGCCAGTTCGGCCTGGCGTTGTGCGTCAATTTCGCGGCGAGAATTGTCAATGCGGCCGGCAACGTCAACCGTCTCGCCGACGTGGTCGCGCAGGCTACCCATGCTGCGCAAGCGATACAGGACACCATCGGTGGCCCTGAGCACGTAGAAGTCCTCCGTGCCCACCAGGCAGCCGGCAAAGTGCTGCAATGCAGACGAGTCGTTATCAACCATGATCGGCACGCCAGTCGATTGCGGCAGCGCGCCGCCGTTAGTGGTAGTGGTGGTGGTGGTTTGCGAACCGCTCGGGACTGTGGTGGTCGTGGTCTGCTGCGAGGTTGCCGGGACTGGCACGGGAACGATGACGGCAACGCCGCTCTTTACTTCCGCGCACCCGTGGGAGACGGTCTCAATGTGGCTGACGTTCAGGCCGTGGCGGGGCAACTCCACTCCTGCGGCGTTTGCTGCCGGTGCCTGTTCCTGAGCTTCGCGCTCGCGCTCATGATCGGCGAGCCGGCCCTTGATTTCGACGACATCTCCAAGGTGTGCCTTGAAGTCGTCTTCGCTGTGGCTATGCAGCCGATAGAGCTGACCATCATCGGAACGCAGCACATAATTATCGTGCGTGCCTACCAGGCAACCGCGGTAATACTCTTTTGCACTGGCTGCCGGAGCCGCCAGCACAGCGATCACCACTACCGCTAGAAGAACACCAATAGGATTTCGCATGGTTCTCTGCTCCTTCCCTTGAGGGACTCCCAGGCTCTTTAGGGACTGCAGAGTCGGCCAAAAACACTGTCGCGGCTACTGAGCCCTACGAGCTGTTTCGCCCTCAGGATCCGCTCGTCCGACGGGGCGGACTCACTTGCGGATCCATGCTTTTTGTCGAAGATGCCTTTAATTGGAACCGGCGACGTGTGCCGCAGGATGTCTCGCATAAGTGCTTGAAAATGGAAAGCTAACCGGACTTTAGATTCCGAATGTGCTTCGCAAAAACCTTCTCGGGACTGAAATTCGCAGCTCGACGATTCACTGGTAATCCTCACCAGGTCGTTGTCCATGAGTGAGCGCACAGAGGTGAGGGCCATTTTTTATGTGCGCGCGATTATAGCCAAACAAAAAGCGCTCCAACGTATCCGAAACTTGGAAGTAATTTCTAACACCATGTGGACGTTGGTTAGCTGGTCACGCGTTTGGGAAGCTGCGATACACCCAAGGCGATGCGGACGGCATTCTTTTCGGGGAACATGACCAGACTCTGGATTATGACCTTGCTTTAGAAAACAGCAAGAACAGGACTCCAAGTGCGGGAAATTATTCGGAGCAAAGCCCTGCGGCAGGTTCAGCCAGATCAGCCAACGGATCTTTTCCCTGGCGAAATCTCTCAGGGTCGCGCAGCTTTTCGCACACGTACCACAGAGGCAGCATTCCGTCGCCATGGAAACGTCAACTCTTTTCGCATCATATAGAGCATGCCTGCTCTTGCTGAGATGCTACTTGTACTGTTTGCGTTCGGACTGCGGTTTGCCCAGCAGGAACCTGCGAGGCCTTCTGCAACGCCACCCCCTGGGCAGAACCAACCCCAGCAGCAGGCTACGACTCCGCTACAGGCACCTGCTCCAGCAGCCACATCCGCCGGGCCCGCGGTCCTGAAGAAACAAGCCTGGGACGTCCTGCAGACTGGTGCGAAGAGCGATAAGGCCACCGACCGCGCCGCTGCCATTCACGCACTCGGACTGATTACTCACGACAGACGCGCCCAGGAACTGGGAGGAGCAGCGCTGAAAGACGGTGCTTCTCAGGTTCGGTTAGCGGCTGCGGCGGCACTGGGTGAAATGCATGCCAGGGAGAGCATTCCAAAACTGAAATCGGCAACCGGCGATAAAGATCCGTCAGTTGGGTTGGCTGCGGCACATGCTCTTCTTCAGCTTAACGACCCTGCGGGTTATGAAGTGTATTACGAAGTCCTCACGGGGGAACGGAAGACAGGCAAAGGAATACTCAGCGAGGCGGCCGCTCTCAAGGATAAGAGAAAACTAGCCGAGATGGGCTTTGAAGAAGGGATCGGTTTCATCCCGTTTGCCGGCATCGGCTGGCATGTGGTCAAGAAAATCAAACAAGATGACCCGGCGGCTGTACGCGCCGCGGCGGCAACCGTGCTGGTAAAGGATGCCGACCCACAAACTACGAAAGCCCTCCTGAATGCGACGGGAGACAAAAGTTGGATCGTTCGCACCGCGGCTTTGGAGGCGCTTGCAAAAAGAGATGACCCTTCGGTGCTCAACACGATCCAATTGTATTTGCCTGATGAAAAGAACGCGGTCAAATACGTGGCTGCCGCCGCTGCCTTACGGCTTACTGCGATAAATGAGGCGAAATCTCGTGTTAGCGGAAGGGTGCCTAAAAGGAAGTAGCTCCTTTGTCGTGCCAAGATACCCACAAGCGCTTGCGAACCCAAACTCTACTCCTGGGGCGTCCGCCGTGTCCGTGCTGGAATGCAGTTGGGAAGCCGCAACTGTCCTGGCCTGCAAGGCACCCCGGCGCACCCTTCTGCATCCTTCTACAAAGAGCTGCGAAAGAACTCCGCAGCTTGCAAAGGAGAGCTTATGATGCGACGGGCTGCACAAGCCTTTCTGCTATGCACGGCCCGTGCAGCATCGGGTTCCAGGAGATTCGTGTTTGCCGTACTGGCTTATCCATAGGGGAACGGGAGTTACAGCGAATCACGTTCAGGCGCGGATGTGTACGTCGCCGGTTCTATCGTGGGATTCGGTTCAGGATTCGCGGCCTTTCATTCTTTCAAGCATGCTGTTTACACGCTTCGCTTGGCGCAGGCAGGATTCGTATGCCGCGTTTGCGAATTCGTAGTTGCGTTTTGCGTTAGCGGCAAGGGCTAGGTAGCGCCTTTTCGTCTCCACTTGCTGTTGGGTTTCTTTGTGTGGAGAAACGCTGGTGGCGTCTGCACGTTTTGAAGCTTCACTCAGCCACGCATCAATTTCATCGGAAAAGGCCAGAACTGCACTCCGGTCCTTACCGGCAGGCCGATGGACGGGGAGATTGAGTTGTACTTCGTACCGCTGAACGGTGCGAACACCTCTGCCCGCATAGCTTGCGATTTCTTTCCACGAATGGAGAATCTTGCGCTCCGCCATGTGAGTAATCCATGGTCGGGTGCAGTGTACTCTGCTTTGTCGATGCCGCCTGCAGAATTTGTTCAAGAAAATACGCGGGTTTATCGCTGCCAGTTACTGTGACCTTTCCGAATCCCTAATGCTTGTGTTTGTTCCGATTGTTCAGATTCCATGTTCCCCAAAAACCAGCAAACGATGAGAAGTAGGGCGGCCAAGATCATGGAGGTGGAGGTGTCCATCCTGTGCTGTGCCTTTTCGCACTATTCCGTTGCGATTGTGAATTCCACGTTCCGGGTTGCTGGATTGGGGTATGCCAAGCGACGCTGCTCGGGATTCGAAAACGTAAGGTGGGAAAGTAAGGGAAGCGATGCTGGGGCCATTGGTCATGGGAGCGAAAGCGTTGCTGAAGGTGCGGGAAAAGCAACCGGCAAAAGAAGAGGGCCGCGAACAATGAATGCAGCGGCGCGTCCTTATCCCGATGCACGCTTCGCCGCCACACATCCATCGTAAGAGGCCGTATGCGTAAACCCGCACGTACGGAGCTGTGCTGGGGCGATCAGCAATAGTCGTCCCTACCGCGACAGTTGCGATTGAGCTTAGGAGTTAGCAAAAAAAAGTGGGGCAGATATCTGCCCCTGAAACTCGTTGATCGCCTACTGGACCTGTTCCAGCTTCCAACTAAGGACCTCTTGGATCGCGGCCAGCCCTCCTGTGCCGCCAGTGAAGCCTATATAAAAGATGTTGCTACTGCCTAAAACAACCTTCGACGGTATATCCACCGCGAAGGATGTAGTGAATTTCGCACCCGTGATCACGTCGGTTATCGTCTCAGTAAGCGTAGTGCCGTCGTAAGACAGAACTACCTTCTTGGGATTCTGGTTTCGTATGTCGACGCCGCCACCTATGTGCACGGAAGTGCCATTGCCGCAGCAAGGGAATATCCCGTTCGTGTACAGTCCGGTTAAGTTGCCTCCCTCCTTGAACAGATCGAATACGATGCCGACACTGTTGCCGATGCTAAAGTAACCAAGGCCTCCACCTTCGCCTCCGAGGGCCGACGGGCTGTTGCTCTGAATGGTGAAGGTAAACCCATCAGCCAAAGGCGGAGGATTGATAACACCGGGGCGAATTTGGAAAGTAAAACTGATGGTGAAATTCGACAGACCCACTCCGCTGTTGACGGCGATCCACGCACTGCCATCCTCACCAACCCTGTCATCTGTCAGTCTCAGCCGCGCATCTGGGAAAAATGCAGAGCCATTGCTAGTGATGTCAGAGTGAGAAGCAAAACCAGCCGAGTGGTCGAAAGCCGCGGGATTATCGCCTCCACCAATCACGACGCTAGCAACGTTCAAAGGCGCGGAGAGGACGCCTGCAGCATCGAAAGCTCGCACGCGATAGAAGTACGTGCCGCCTGCAAGAGAACCATCCGTGAAGCTGGTGACGGTGACTTTCTTCCGCGCGATCATCGAATAGGTATTGCCGTCCGTCGATCGTTCGATATTCCAGCCTTGAGTAGTGAACGAGTTGTGACTCTTCCACGCCAGCGCGGGAATTGATCGATTGGGATCGTTGCGGACCACTGACGTCACCAACTCACTATCTGGAGCACGAGGTGGCAGGCCTTCTTCGTGCGAATCGAACTTCCACGTGAGAATGTCTTGAATCGCGGTAAACAAGGCTGTTCCACCGCCAAAGCCGGCAAACGCTGTGTCGCTTCGCACAAACGAGCGAATGTCGACTATATAGGACGTGGTGAACGTCGCCTTACTGGACAGGTCGTTAATGGTCTCTGTGAGCGTAGTGCCGTCGTAGCCCAAAACGATTTGCTTAGTCGCCTGGTTCTGCAGATCTATGCCAGTCCCATCCAGGGAAACGTGGACATCGCCACTCCCAGGAACAGTCTGAGCTGGGAAATGTCTGCCGACGACTAATCCGGTCGAGTTGTGAAGCACGTCGAACACCACTGCGACGCCGTTGAGAATGGGGAAATAAGCGAACTGGCCTCCAGGACGTCCCACAGCGTTTGCACCACTGCTTTGCAGGATAAAGGCGAAGCCATCGCCTCGCGGGAAAGTGCCTTCATGGACGCGGACAGTGAAGGTAGTGCTGAAATTCCTGATTCCCACTCTCTCACTCGAGAAGAAGGTACCCGCCTGGCCCGCAACTGCATCGGTTAACCTGGCAACAGTCTCGACGAATTTCGTGTTGCCATTTGCCGTGAGATCGGAATGTGTCGTAAAGCCGGTGGAATGATCAATATTCAATGGTCCTATCGTAGCGCTGGCGACGTTGGAAGGCGATGAATCCCCAGCAGCGTTAAAGGCCAGCACGAGATAAAACTGCGTCCCAGTGGTGAGGCCGCGGTCAACGAAAGTAGTCGTCGTGGCATTTGTTGTAGTAAAGATTGGGGTGAAGTTCGTGCCATCCGCAGAGCGCTCAACCGTGTAGTGAGTATGGTCGGGAGCGCTGGTCCATGAGAGAACGACCTGCCCATCGCGAATATCTGCGACTTGCAAAACCGGAGGTGTGGGCTTGGTTTCGGCGCTGGCAACCTTGGAAGCGGCCGAGTCGCCAACTTGGTTGGTGGCTCGCACGCGATAGAAATACACGGTAGAAGGAGACAATCCCATGTCGGTGAATGTGCTTGCATCGCGCGCAACCGTGTTGACCTGAGTAAAGGTGGTCCCATCCAAAGAGCGCTCGACCTTGACTCCGGTTGCGTTGGTGGCAGTGTCCGTCCAGGACAATTTGATTTGGGAAGAGGAGACCGCCTCAGCCAAGAGATTCGAAGGAGCGGATGGAGCTGCACTCGCTGGAGGAAAGAGGCCCAAAATCTCCAGGCTCGTCTGCGTACCGACATAGACTTTGCCGTTGGCGACCGTGGGAACGATAAACTTCACGCCTACATCGAGTTGATCCCGTTGTCCTGTCTGGTTCGTGGCATAGAGTTGCGTTAAGTTGGGAGAAGCGGTGGCATCGTAGGCAAACAACACAGCCGGGCCACCACCGAACAGAGCATTCACGTTCAGTGCCCAGACGATGGCATTGGTTGTCCCATTGGCAGAGATGCTTGGTGTTGCTCCCGGAAAGTGGAATGCCGAAGCAGCTTGTGAAAATGGGCTCGTGGAAAGCAGCCCATTACTAAGCTCGAAGGCTTTCAAAACATCATCCAGTCCGAGGTAATAAATTAGTTGATGAGTGCCATTATTGAAATAAGCGGGCGTATCAAACGAGCCCCCGACGACAGTTCCCGGCGGCAAAACCTGGACGATGTTGTCGAAGCTTGAGTTGAACTTTCCCAGGTTGTCGCGATCGATAAGATACACCTTCCCTGATCCTTTTCCGCCGGTGACCATCAAATGCGGATGAGCGCCTGCCTGGTCGGGTAAGAGCAGCACCCCACCGGAGCCAAGATCCTGGTCAGAGGCTTCCAGATCTGCCTGATCGAAGGCGGTGAAAAAGTCGCTCACACTTAATGCCGGAGCGGTCGATAGCTTCAACACGCTATCACCATAGCCGGGGTTGCACGGAGGGAAGTGTCCATCTGCATTTTGCCACTGGCCGCATGTGTCGGTGGGATTAATGGCAAACGTGCCATTGCCTGTGGACAAAAACATGTTGCCGCTCAAGTCGACAGCGGGCGCTCCGCCCGACATCCAGATGCCGCCAAAACGGCCATTCGGTGTGACGTTGAATATCGTCTCCACTGCCAGTGTAATTTTATTGAAGCCCACGACCCAGCCGTGATAAGGCCGAGTGTCTCCGTGCGAGGCCCAAGCGACATAAACTCGATTCCCCAAGAGCACCAGACCGGGTCTCTGGTTTTGACGCAGCGCGTTGAATTCGACCACGCCGCTCTGGCTCCCATCACCTGTGCCTGTAACGGAAATTGGAGTGTTGTTCGTGTAAGCCTCGGGTGGAGGGTTGAATAATGTGTCGCCGATAAGAGCTGGTCCACCGAACTTTTCCCCCCCCGTGGTTACGTCGAGGGCATGTAGCCTCTGCACGTAGTGTGGCTGGCCACTACCGGTTTCCTTGGTCTTAGCAACGACAAAGATGGTGCCGGTCGTCGAGTCAATGACAGGCGTTCCGGTGATTCCGATTTCCGGAACGATGTCCGCATTAAGGACGTCCGGCTGAGGCACTGATGTGACGCCTGCAGCCGGGTTGATGAAGCTAGTCTTCCAGAGCAGCCCGGGAGCGTTCCCGTCCGCGTCGAATGCATAAACGCTGTTATGCTCCGTGGCGACAAAAACCACGTTGCGCATGCCTTGGCCAGGTACCACAAGGTTCGACAGGTAGAGCGGCTGCGCGTAGGCGTAGCCGTCTATAGGGTAAGAAGACAACTTCCCAAATTGGGTCGAATTAACATTGGCAACGGTGAGAGTACTCTCGCTCAAGTTTTGTCCCGTGCGGGCATTGTCGTTGTGATAAGTCAAGACCTTGACTTGAACTTGGGCACTACATTGCGCGATTCCCAGAAACCAGGCCAAGACAACGACGATGGCAGACAGGCGGAAGACCTCAGGCAATAGGGTAGACGTGGAAGAATGCCGTGGCAAAGGACAAGGGGAGGGATGCGACATGTGACTTCCTCCAGGAAATCCCGAAAACGCAAACTGCGCGGTGAAGCGCGGCCACGTATCCCGGGCTTCCGGCAGGCACTGCAATAAGAAGAGGCAGTGCGTAATTAGTGAGAGAACTGTTTAGGGCGCTACCTAAACCTGATTGAAGAGATTCCTTCGGTGGGAAAACTCTCTAGACACGGACGCTGACTGTATGCCCGGTAACAAATGTTGTCAAGCCAGAGTCTCTCGTTGTCGTTTGTTGGCGCAGCGTGAGCAGAATTTTGCCGGTGCGCGAGGCACAGACATTGGCAATGTGCCCCGCAACTGCATTGTCGGCCCGTCACAATCGACTCTGGATTTCGCTCTGACAAAGACCTTCCACCTGCGCGAAGAGCGTGCAGTTGAGTTCCGCACAGAATTCTTCAACCTCTTCAATCATGCGAACCTCGCCAACCCCATTAGCAACCTGAATGCAGTCACCCCATCAGGCGGCAGCATTGATTCGAACACTGGGCGCGTCCTTCAGCCCGGTAGTTTCGGACGAATCATCTCGACGAGTGCGAGTCCAAGGCTCATCCAATTCGCGGTTCGAGCGATGCGGAGAGGTACTCATGCGATACAGGAATCGTTCCAATCCATAGCGGCTCAGAACGAGTCCGAAATCTTCTTTGCGTTCCGTAGCCAAGTTCAAGAACCGCTGCTGCACTGACGCTGGCAGATTGACGACGCCTTTCTTCACGCTAGCGACTCCAGATAGGGTTGCATGACCCGAGCTACCCGGCAAACTCTCGGTGCCATGAACAGTTCATCCATTGTCGCCGTTTTCCGTCGATAGCAATCTCGCAGCGCTTCCAGCGCCACATCCAGTCCAATTTTGTTGCGGAATTTGAAGCAGTCCGCGACGGTCTTCGCGGGATCAAAGACTCGCACGATCGTGCCTTCGAGTTTCTTCTCCCTTACACCATAAGAGAAAGCCGCTCCCGAGAAATGCACAATCCGCAGGGGAGGGTAGTCGGCGCGGGGACGCCGCGCCTTATGCGCAATAGCCATCCAGACTTCATGCGGTGACTGTGTAGTCAGCCCATGCATTCGCAGCGCCGACAGCAGACAGACGACGCCGTGCGGTACGCGTTTCGTCGCGTCTACCGGAGTGTGGTGTTCGGTCACGCGGATGCCCTCGGCAACGTACAGCCCCCTTCCGACTTGGCGCACGAATCCGCGGTCCTTCTTCCGCACGGTTCCCTATAGTTCCAAAACGGGCTGTCGGTGCCATCGGTTTTCGGTTAATTACCATTGGCAGCGGTTCTTTCACGGTGGTGTGTGCCTTATCCGATGAAGCGTGCTCACGCCAAGAGTTTGCACCCGATGTAGGGTCAGAATAAGGTCCATTTGGGTCCAATCAATGTTCTGATTATTTCCTTACGTCCAATGTGGCTGTCGGTGCCGTCGGAATTCGGGTAGCAGTTAGGGAGCTACGCTTTTGTCTCGTAAATGCCACACTCAGAACAGCGCAATTGGACCCGCCAGAATCCTACTCGTCTTCGCCATGCGTTGCGATCTTTTCCAACCATCGGTTCAGCGATGAGGCGAGGAAACGCCACAACTTACCAATGCGTATCCCTGTGACCTCACCGTTTCGGGCCATTCGCTGTAGAGTCTTGGGATGAATCTTGATTAGTGCTGCTGGTTCTTCACTGTTCAGGAGCGGTTCAAACCGATCAGTGTTGGAACTCGCGATAAACGATTGCTGATTAGACCGTTGCTTCACTTCAACGCACTCCCAAAACATTTCGCCCTCAATAAAGAACCGCTTCACGGCAACGCCAAAGATCTAGAGATATAGCAGCCAGCCAGTCTAGCAGGGAAGCGTTGCTCGGCTCGGCGCGTCGCGCCTGCTGGTCGTTACCTGAGGACATTGCGGGTGGCGGTGAATCTCGGCTGAGATTTACCGGGTCAAAGGCGTCGGGCGCGACGCCTTTGACCATTCCATTGACAACCCACCCGCACGGGTGGGTCTTGCGGGTGGCTGAACCACCCACGGAGAGAGTGTCATGGCAATTCGCATGCCGAAGGTCCGCTGTCTCGTTACCGACCCAAGATGCGTGAAACGTTGCCACAGCCGTCGAGATTAGCCTGCGCCGTTGGCGCAGAACTCTCACACGAATGCAGCAAATCCAAGCATGGATTTGCCGGGAAAATGTTTGGCAGATTTTTGGCTATTCCCCATTCCGTTAAAGCCGCCTCTTTGGGGAGGTCCAATTCGGGAGAGCTTGTGGGATGGGTCACCCATCCCTGAAAATCGTCAAACTCACAAAACTCACAATCCTCAACGATGAGTTTTGTCATTTTTGTGAGTTTGAGTGGGTCAGCCCTTACGCCTGGCGGGGTAACGCTGATTGGCGTAGGCCTAGGAAACTCTCTTCCTGATCCAGCAAGGAAATAATGGATCGAGGAAGAAGTATCTATCCTGATAGCGGTCCAGGATGTCTCTGGAGTCCAGGGCTTGAACCGCCTTCTGAACCGTGGATGCCGGACCCAGGCGATATTCACTTCTGATGGCCTGGGAATAAATCTCTGCTGGCCCTCTCTCGGCGAGTGCCAGCAGGGTTCCCCGCTGCGCTGCCGACAGCTGTTCCCAAAGCAGTTCATAGTAGGTGGACTGGCCGGCGACAAGACTGTCGGTGACAGAGTTCAAATCTGAGACATCGAGCTGGCGTTTGTCTTTTAGCTCGGCATAATCCCATAGCTCGTGCGCGATGCGCTGCACGTCATAGGGGATGAGGTCGGCGGTGGCTAGAAGGGCCTCGATCCCGGCCTCATTAAGTGTCCTACCCCTCTTCCGAAACTGGCGAGTGATGAACTCCCGCCAATCGCTCGCCGGTATCTTGTCGAGGAACGTCTGCGGACCGGCCTTATGGAATGGACGCTTGGCGGAGAGCATTTCCTTCATCAACGAGGGCTGTGATCCGGCGAAGACATAGCCCACCTCCCGCTGCTGTTGCACCTGATTTCGGATCGCATTCTCGACCGAGCCGCTGTCGAATTCCGAGATCTGCTGAAATTCATCAAGGCAAATGGCCATACGAAAACCGGCATTCTTGGTCAACTCTCCCGGTAGGGCAAACACATCGGGCGCAATCCGTGATGGATCGAATGCCTGGCCTTTTGCGAGCGAGAGACTGACCTCGCCGCTGGTCATGTTGTAGTTAATGTCCGGCTTAACGCTCCGTCCAAACCGCGTGATCCAATTCTTGACGCGATCCCACGGACCGGCGGCACGCAACACCTTCTCCGCAAACTTCTCCAGAAATTGTGCGTAGCTGGCATAACTGCTGACGGTCAAGTTGACAGTGTGAATGTGTCGCTTCTTCAGTCTGAGAAGCGCCAAAGTGACGAGGGAGCTCTTCCCAAAACGCCGGGGAGACAACAGGAAGACTTTTTGCCCATCCGCCAAGTCTCTGACGAGCTGGTTAAGCTCGCTGGTGCGGTCAACGAAACCGGGTTCGTCGATGATCTCGCCGAATACAAACGGGTTCTCAGGAGTTGGCATTACGCCAATTAGCGTAACGCTAGATAGCGTAATCGGACAAGTCCCTGTGATTCTGCAACCTCGGGGATCAATACGATTTCATTCGATTTCACCGAAGACAAATGGGTTCTCAAGAATCGACATTACGCCAATTAGCGTAACGCTAAACGGCGTAATGGGCAAGCATTCGTGACTTTGATTCTGGTCTCAATCCTGATCACGTTTCTGAATGAGCTGAACCGAATCGCCGCCCTCATCCTGGTGCGCGGAGCTGATTTCATATCGCTATTTGACCAGCCTCAGCGCGATGCTCTGGCAATGCTGTTCCTCAATCTGCGTGGGCACGGATTTGATGTAGCCGGAATATTTTGGGGTCTTTGGCTGTTTCCACTCGGGCTGCTGGTGTACCGGTCGAGCTTTCTTCCCCGCATCCTGGGGGTTGTGCTGATGGTGAATTGCTTCGCCTATCCCCTAAACAGTTTTATGTCGTTGGTGCTGCCGCAGTACGCAGCGATCGTCTCGCGATGGATGAGTCCGCTGCAGTTTGGGGAAGTGGTGTTCATGCTTTGGCTGGTGATCATGGGCGCAAAGCCAAAGCCACTGGCGGATCCGGCGTTTAACTCGGCGACTGTTGCTTAGGCGCGTTCGCAACGGCAAGGATGGCGCACCCGGCAGAGCCTGGGTTTTTGCAATCTACCAGCGGAAAGGCGATCGGGATATTGTCGCTTCGACCTGTGGGTCAAGTATCGCAGAAGAAATGATGCGGCGAGCCATTCTCGCTTCATCAAAGAATCCGCTTTTTATGAAAACGATGCCCAAAATGAACATACCCAACAGGGCGATGCCGCCCCCCATGCTTTTCAGCCCACCAGGTCCCAGGATCCCAAGCCATCCCAACACGTCCCCGCCCAGGATTCCAAGCCAAAACAGCATGAAGATCGCCACGAGCGGGTTCATAAACATGCTTACGGTGACTCGTGTACCCGTTTCGGTCGATCTGAGCTCGCCCCACACGAAAGGCAAGAATGCACTTCGATGAGGTCTGATATCTCTTCGCACTTTGAAGGAAGCGTCCCGAACAGTCCCGACAAACTGGTTCTGTGATTCGGGGATCTGATGCCAAGCCATACGAAACCGTTCCGGCCACGTCGGTCTGCTTCGGACAACAGCTCTAAGGCGCTCGCCAACCACCCAGGGCGGCACGCCCACATCGATCTGAAAGTAGTAGAACGGCATTCGGCTGCTACACTTCCAGATTCATACCACAAAAAGCCGGGGAGACAGAAGGAACGTATCTCCTAATTCACATGTTTCCCATTTCAAGAATACGTCGTCTGGAAGCTGTGAAAAAATTGATTTCTGAAAAATTGCCGATCTGCCTAAGCAATTAAATGCCTTACAAGCGATTCCCGGCACGTCGGCAGACATTTCTGGTCAGCCGGAAAAATGGGAGAATCAATTTTTTCACAGCTTCCTGTCCTTGGATTTCCCGCGGTAACTTCGGAAGTGGACTCAGACGCGACCATCTGACGCCTGCCGTTGGCGTCTCGCCAGGAGCACGAAGACTACCGCAGTATTGAAAAGAGCCTGGATCAAACTGAAACCTGCAGCCCAATGCATTACTGAGAAGTCATAAGCGACCCAGTGCCCGAGACCGAGGACTGCGACAAGAAGCGGAGTAACCACGACAGCGGTCGGCACAAGGCGAACATCATTCCAGAACTTCCGCAGCCAGATGCTGCCCACAGCAACGCCTAGAACCAAGGTGAGCACAGCGTGAAATGCTTTTGGAGACATACGACACACCTTCTGGTCTACTTTATATGAAAAAGTTATTGTCGTTGTCAAGCAGACAGGGGCGGCTTCCTTATCTGGGAATGCGTTCCGCCCGGTCCCCACGTTGTCGGCTCTGGTCAAAATAGGGCAGATCAGAGGCTGTCCCCAATTCCCCCTTTTATTCCTTCCAAGCCTGTTCACATTTCACTCACGCTGAAAAAGAAAAGGCTGTCCAAGTTGAATCGAGATTATTTCAAGTGAGGTTGGGTTGAGTTCCGAGTCGAAACTGACCTTTCACCAGAGCAGGTCAAAATTCTCGACGACGCCAGCCGCATCGACCTGGGTTTTCCACAGGAGTTGTACGAGAAAGAGTTTCCTCGCGCCCTCCGCTATGGGGGATGCGCGACCAAATTGCCGCCTGACTCTACGAATCCGGAGGGCCTGTGAGCTGTGTCGCTTTGCACGTTGTAGGTAATTCCCGTACTCGGCTCAGTGTACAGGTATTAGTGCTGTCACCAAGAATTCATGGCGTAAGTCTGCGCACTGAAAGTTCTAACATTGAGTTTATATTATCGAAGTCGTCCGAAAGAAGCTTCCGCTCCCCAAATTCATCCCATGCGGAAGACCATTCATTAGCGCAAGCGTAAGACAAGTACAGTATTTTTCCGATTCCGCGAATGCGCATTCATTCCCTGAACGAAATATTGGGCAACCGTGCGTTAGCTATGCAGCATGTGGCTGCTGCGACTCACGGGCAGGGATGAATATATAGGAACGCCGTTTCTTCGAAATCCAGATTTCCAAAATGCGAACGATGCGGCGCGCAGCCTTCAATAAATCGGAAAGTAAACGTCCCGAAATGAGTTGTCTATGCATCCAACCTCACTGCGCGGTAAGTGTCCAATATGCGGGCAAGGCCCGATTATGCCGTTTGAGATTCCGAACCAACTCTGCGTCGCTAAAGCCGGAAGCCTTCAAGTCATCGGCGGCGTGCCTGCATACCAATGCAGAGAAGAGCTACACGTCTTTTTCGTGATGAGACGCGACATAGAAGCCGAGAACCCTGCCGCGTCTGGATATAGTTAGTTCAGGTCGCCCGGCAGATTCGGATTCTGTTGCAGGCTGTCGTTTATCTCGATGCACAGCAAGATAAGCGATTTCGGTCTTTCGTCCGGATTCAGCACGGCTTCAATCTGGAACTGCCTTCCCTGAAACCAGACTTGCATCCCTGAGTTGATGCACGGCAGATACTGGATAACAACCTGATGCGAAACTTGGCTGAGGAATTCGTGCGCCGCGAATTTGTCAGTCCCATTTAAGGCTTCCACGCTCGCCCATACGTTGGCATAGATTGTGTTTTGCGAAATATCAAAACCGCCCGTGCTGTCCTGGTGGTCGGTTGGCTGCACGATGTCAATCTTGTGGCGCAATCTGCCGGAAAACACCGTAGGTGTGCGGTGTTGGATGATCGGTCCGTATGGCATGGTTTAATCTTTCCTCTTCTGAATTCCCTATCGATTCCACCAAGCTATCTTCGGTACTTTCCGTTCTTCCCGTGGCATGTCCAGTTTTTTGATGCGGTGCCACTTGCGGAATTGGTCGGGGTGGTTGCACGTTGTTCCGCAACGATTGGCCAACCGTGCCTGTGCCTCAAGCGGGATCGCGCACAGGATCACTTTCTAACTACATTCCAAGATCAGCGCAAGCGGCCCGATACCGGTTATTTCCCAACTCGGAAAACGCAGGCGGGCGATGTCGCCGTAGATTGTGTCCGGTCCTCTTTCGTGGGAGTGCACATTTTGCCGCGCCCGTGTAACGGGTTTTTCCTTTCCCAAATCCGGTTTCTGCATCGTCTTCCATCGAGGGCCACGCTGCCCGGCTTGTCTTTGCGGCTGTCGAATCGACAGGCTGATGCTGGCCATGTGACCTACCACGCCGTCTGTCGATTGCGTCCGGGCTTGCTGTTGCGGCTTCTAACGTGCAATCAGGCTCGCCCGGCGGTACGCCGTACTTCCGGCGATACTGTGCCCAGATCGCCATCAGCCGCGCTGGATTCACTGGACCCTCCGAGGTTATCTGTGCGTTCTACCCATTTGTCGCAATGCATTTGGCTTTGTCTTCCTCGTGAACATCGTTGCGCATGAGATGAATGGGCGTTACTGAAAACTTCTTCTCCAGCGTTTTTGCAAATCACTGATTCAGCGATGCCAATTTGGGCCGCTTTCGCGTTATTGGAAACAAGTGCTTGTGGGCATCGTGATGACAACTTCAGTGATGGTCAGCTATACGCGTGCACGCGCAGAGTCGTTGATCCCAAGCTGCAAAGTTGGTTTTCTTGAACGACCGGAACGCATTGTTCTCGTCCTGATCGGCGCATTGTTCAACCGAATGGCTCCCGTGTTGTGGGTGATCGCAGTACTGTCAACGATTACGGTCATTCATCGTATGTGGTACACCTACCAACAGATGAAGCCTCTGACAGAGCAAGAACTGAAGACACAGGCAACCGCGGCCGAGTCAAAGCCGAAAGAACAGCGTCCCAAACTGAATCCTGCCATCTCCGCCTGATCTTGGGTAGAGACGCAGCATGCTGCCTCTCTGCCCTTCAGCATTCCTTACGGCAATCCATCGTAGCAGGCGCCGATCGGGGTTCCCGGTGGATTGCTTGGGGGTGTCTTCCACGGAGCATTCGTGAAATCGAAGAAATCCAGCATCTTGGAAGCCGCAGCGTCGCGCGCAGTTAACGGTTTCAAATTGAACCTGGCTTCAACAAATGCCAGCCACGACGTTGAATCGGTCACCTGGTGCGAAACGTAGTGTGGCCTACTGAACGGCGAAATCACGACGGTGGGAACGCGGAAGCCGTAACGGTTGAAATCTCCGGGGGGATCGTAAGGCGGAACTCCGTGAGTGAGGCTCGCATTCTTGCAGCGCGGATCAGACGCACTGGTACAAATATCGACCGGCTGAATGCCATCAGGATTGGGCACATTCGTAGGCGGTGGAACGTGGTCGTAGAGACCGCCACCTTCATCGAAGGTCAAAATGAAGACTGAGTCCTTCCATGCTGAGCTATTCATTACTTCGTTGATGTAGTGCGCGGTATCTTTCACGCCCGCCTGAATGTTGTCGCCCAGACCAGGATGCTCGTCGTTGTCCACTCGCTCGATGTAGGCGACCGCGGGAAGAGTTCCGGCAGAAACGTCCGCATCGAACTGCGAGAGCGGGAATATATGGGGGCTGGCGCCGCTGGGTCCAAATCTGGCCATAAAGCCCTGAAAGACAGCAGCCGACGTGTACAGTTCGTTGCTGTAGATCTTCCAAGATATTCCAGCAGCTTGGAGACGATCGAAAATCGTCGGCGCCTGGATGAGAGGCTCGTCGCCGGAGATTGAATATGCATATCCGCCGGCTGTGGCTCCCACGAGGAGATAGCGATTGGAGTCGGTCCGCGTTGGCGCGGGAGCATACCAGCGATCAGAGACACCAAACTGCGTTGCCAGCCAGTAGTGATACTCGAGATCTTGCGCCGTATAGAATCCCATGGCGCGAATGCCCCCCTTATCGGGGATAGTGGGATTTGATCCAGCCGGTCCCGGCGTCGCGCTCGCCGCGCCGATGGCGAAGCCATCCATGAGCGGAGTATCAGACGCCGGATCCTCGGCATTAAACGCCCATCGCGAGACAATCCAGTCTGCGCTGGTATTCTCGATGCACATCGTCTTCAGATGAAATGCGTAAATGGGGGTTGTAGGAACTCCGGCCGAATTAGGCGCTTTGTTCATGGCTCCGCATGGCTTGGTCCAATCTGAGTTCGTGCTGCTGCAATCGTCGGGCAATCCATCGACCTCAGGAGGCAGCCCAAACTTGGCGCGGTATTCGTTGAGTTTGCCGAAGTAAACGTCGAAGCTTCGGTTCTCCTGCGAGAGAAAGATAATGTGATTGACCGCGGTAATGTCGCCTGGTGAAGTGCTGGGAGTAACCTGTACTGACGCCTGAGACGTCGCCGTAGCTCCTTGCGCTCCCGTTGCCGTGAGAAGGAATGTCGCGGTTCCGACATCGTTCAGCGTGACAACGGTTGAGGTTTGTCCCGCTCCAATCGGAATGTCTTTCCCATTATGGGTCAGGTTCACACTAGTCGCGTTCGCCGTTGCCCATTTGAGCGTAACCGATTGTCCGACGCTCACGGTTGTGGGAGTCGAAGTAAGCGTCGCGGTTGGACCTTGAGTTGGCGGAGGCGCACTAACATTTACCGAGCCAGATGCTGTAGCGGCCTTGGTTCCGGCTGCACCGATGGCAGTCAGCGTAAAAGTCGTGCTCCCCAGTGTGTTCAACGTGAATTGCATTCCCGACGAGTTCAACGGGTTACCATCCAGCCGAACCGACGTCCCGTTTTGGGCAAGTGTGACTGACGTTGCATTCTGAGTTTGCCAGCTCACGGTAACCGTTGCTCCCTGCTGGACCGACGCCGGAGTTACTGTGATAGTCGCGGTTGGATTTTGGGCATTTGGATTAGGATTGCCGCCGCCAGCAGGGTTCTTGCTGCCACTGAGCCCCAGGCAACCAACCAACAACATCAATGAAACAGCTAACAAAACTACACTTAACACACGACAAACTCGGAACCCCAACATATGGCCCTCGGAACGCAACATCTGACTTTCTGACTTCTCGGATGGAGCAGCAGCTTGGGAAGTTGCCAGCCCAAAGGTCTTCTGATGCGCCTTGGTGCCAACTTTTCTTTTCTTCTGAGTGTGTTACGGCCGAATGAATATGAGGAATAGTCGGTCAGAACGATGCCGCTTCCTAGCACTCGATGATGTTAAGTGCGAGTCCGCCGAGCGAGGTCTCTTTGTAGCTAGACTGCATATCCTGGCCGGTGCGATACATTGTCTCGATTACCTGGTCCAGGGAAACCTTGTGTTCGCCGGTCTCGCTCATCGCCATACGAGCAGCATCGATGGCTTTCACCGCACCCATTGCATTGCGTTCGATGCACGGAATCTGAACGAGTCCGCCGATTGGATCACAGGTCATGCCGAGGTTGTGCTCCATACCAATCTCTGCCGCATATTCAACCTGCGCGTTGATGCCGCCGAGCGCAGCAACCAATCCGCCGGCAGCCATTGAGCAGGCAACCCCGACCTCTCCCTGGCAACCTACTTCGGCTCCCGAAATGGATGCATTCTCTTTGTAGAGAATCCCAATAGCTCCTGCGGTCAGAAGGTACCGAAAAATGCCTTCATCGCTGCTGCCCGGAATGACAATTGACTCTTCTCAATTACATTCCACGCAAATAAAAAAGGCCACTCGTAAGAGTGGCCTTTTGATTAGCTTCTCTCTCATGGCGCGCCTTTACGCGATGTGATGGTTCACTTCAGACGCTATCTCGCGAAACGTGCCGGTGCCGAAGTAGAACAGTTTGAACTTCCCATCCCTTAGTTGACGTTCCACTGCATATATCTCTTGCGGGTCGATTTCCATTGCCAGACACTGCGTCCTGAGATCAGCGATAACCTGTTCAGCTTCCTGGGGGGACAGCAGCTTGAGCGCTTTTTGGATGTTCTCGAGTGGCTCGATACCGGCGTCAGCCATAATGTCGAGTGCAGCTCTTCAGAAATCTGATCGAAGGCGTCGGCGATCTTGTTCATGCCACGCGCTTCAATCAGCCGGCCTCCGGAAGATCGGGGACAGCCTATTTTCATTTTGGACCTGCACTTTTTGCAGATCAGCCTGTCCCGTTTGTATCCGATTCGATCGCAAAAGAGCCCACGCCGCAGAGCGAACTATTTGACGATGGGAACGCTGACGAAGCCGTCCTTGGACCATTTCACGACAAGCGGCTCGCCGGCGTCACCTATGGTTTCGTCGTAAACGTCCTTGCCCGATCCATAGTTGATCACCTCGAACGGGTTCTTGTTCACCTGCACGGCGACCGCGAGACGGCTGCCTTTCGCGAATCGTCTGCTCACCATTCGCACGTCGCCGATGGGAATCGTCTCCTTCACACCGGGACGCAGCAGCTGCCGCCGCGACTTGTCGCGCGCGTAGCTGGCGCGCCCGAGATAGCGTGTGAGGAAGAAGTACCGGCCGTCAGGCATCAGCTCGTAGAAGCCAATCGAGACATCCATGTCCTTCTTGTTCACGGTGGCCGTCAGTTGACCGCTGAAGCGGCCCGCGATCGTCGTCTCTTCGGCGAACGGCCCGCTGACAGAGACGCTCGCGTTCAGACCGTCGAGCGAGCCGAGGATGATTTGCTGCGTGAACAGATTGTTCTGCGTCCGCCGATCCGCGAAGTCGACCGTCTCGGTGGAGTCGGTCAAGTGCATCGTGAACCTGACGGTGGCGGCCGCCTCGAGCGATGGCGCATGCCGCCACTCGTTCGCTCCCATCACCTCGTAGTTGACGCGGTCCTTCAGCAGCGCCGGCTTCTTGCCGTGCCGCAACACGTAATCGAGCCAGTCGTACGCAAGCGCTTCGAGGTCGACGCGTGCCGCCGGATCGATGTCGTATCCCATCACCGTCGCGGGCGGCATGCGCTGAGCGCCCCGGTGATCGTAGGGTCCGATGACGAGGTACTGCTCCGCCTGCGGGTTGTATTGATGATGAAGCGCCATGTAGCGCAGCGCGCCGATCTGCGCTCCGTCGTAGTACCCGGTCGTGGTCAGAACGGGAATCTGCAGCGCCGCGAACTCCGCTGCCGTCGGAATCATCGAACGCCAGTAGTCGTCGTACGCCGGATGCCGCAGGAATGTCTGGAAGTGCGCATTCGGCCGGCCCGCCAGACGATCGATCGAGCGATAGGAAGAGCCTTGCGCGTACCACCGCGTGAACAGATCCTGCGGCAGCGGCGGGTTCTGCGCGGTGTCGTTCGGCCAGTTCAGGCACAGGAACGTCGCGCAGACGTTGTTCTCCATCGGCGTGTCGTAGCCCGGCATCACCGCTACCTGCGGCACGATTGTCTTCAGCGCCGGATGCAAACGCTTGGTCGCCGCCCACTGCGCGAATCCGGTGTAGCTTCCGCCGTACATCCCGACCGCGCCGTTGTTCCAGCTTTGCTTGCTGATCCAGTCGATGACGTCGTAGAGATCGCGGCCATCGTTCTCGTACGGCACCCACTCGCGCATATCTGTACGCAGGCCGCGCGCGTAGACGACGACGCCGACGAAGCCGCGCTCCGCCGCTCGCTTGCCTGCGTTGGTCGCGAACGGCGCGTCGTAGGTGGTGTAGAAAAGGACCGCCGGCCGCGCGTCAGGCCCGCCGCCCGGCCGCGTGACGACGACGTGCAGCGGCACGCCGGCCTTCGTGGGCACGAGCAGTTCCTGGATGGCCGGATCGGATTGCCCAATCAACAGCGCGGCTTGCCCGATCGCAATCAACAGCGCGGCTTGCCGTACGAGGGTCCGCATGACCGCGACTGTACGCGCGTCTCATCCTGACTGTCAAGATGTGAGCGTCAAGGGCATCAAGATGACGCAGGGTGCCGCACCCTTCGCGGTTTGAAGGGTGCGAGTTCAGCTGTGGCCACGCTCCCCATGGAGCCCGATGCACGCTCCGGCAATAAGGAGTTTGGGTACCAATTTACCCTTCGCTGACGGCGTGATCAGAAAGTCGGCATTACTGGATTGCCCACGAAGAACCTGGCAGGAAGGTTTATAACGTGCGACACGCTCTTACCATCTAGCTCTGCAATCAGAAAGGGTCGCCACCGGGCTTCAGCCTCGAAGGGGTTACCATCGGCTAAGGGAATGAGACCCGAGATGGCGAGGCTGACTCTGGCGCGCAAGATTGCCGCCATCAGTTTGACTATCTGGAAGAAAGGAGAACGCTTCGATCCAGAGCAACTAAAAACACAAGCAGCTT
>Ga0126371_10000493_pt1 | contig 32372 bp, 30 predicted proteins | sample PanSoiMetaPlot_4_FD_110145 | JGI IMG/M metagenome (GOLD analysis project Ga0126371, IMG submission 110145) | Tropical forest soil microbial communities from Panama - MetaG Plot_4 | ecosystem: Environmental > Terrestrial > Soil > Tropical forest > Bulk soil | place: Panama | collected 2016-02-17 | reverse complement strand
GATTTATGGTAAAAAATAACAACGGCGATGGAGTTCGCCATAACCGCCCGCAAGGCTGATAACTCCTACCAGAACATTTGCTGGGAGAACTCCATCGTGCTCGACTTCCTCGCTATCTCTGCCGGCGCTATCGTCGGCGCCAACCTTCGTTATTGGATGAGCCGTTACGCTGTCCGCCTGCTCGGCCCCGTGTTTCCCTACGGAACGCTCACTATCAACGTGCTCGGCAGCTTCGTGCTGGGATTTTTTTTGATCTGGACCACCGAGCGAACAATCGTCGATCCCCGCTGGCGTTTGCTGATCGCCGTGGGATTCTGTGGCGGATTCACGACATTCTCAAGCTACGCCTACGAGAGCATGGCCTTTCTAGAGCAGGGTCAGTGGTCGCTGCTGGCAACCAACTTCTTCTCGAACAATGTGCTCGCGTGTGGGGGAGCACTGGCCGGCATGGCGCTGGCGAGGGTGCTGTAAAATGAGCGCCGCCATGGCAGTGCAGGTCACCATGTACTTGACCGAAGGAGACCAGTGGCACCGGCGTCCGCTGCACCTGGAGATTCTGAATTACCTGCGCAAAGAAGGCGTCTACGCAGCGACAGCGTTGCATGCAGTCGCGGGCTTTCTAGGGCGCCACAACGTCGAAGCAGCGCATCTGGTGGACGTTGGCGGAAAGTTGCCGGTGATCGTCATCTTCGTGGACACCGATGAGCATGTGAGCCGAGTGTTGCCGACGTTGAAAGAGATGGCGGCGCATCGGCTGATCGTCCGCGAGAACGTGGTCATCGAGCAAGGGAATTTGGAATGAGAGTTGGGATGTACGCTTTGGGCTCTGTGCGCTCGGCTCTTGGCTACGGAACTGGGCTTCCGGCTCTAGGTGTTCAGGTGGATGTCGCCACAAATTGTGAGGACTAAACGCTGTCGGCTGCGCCCTACGCCGAAAACCGAAGACCGAACACCGAGGACGGGTACCCGCTTGTAGCCTAAGACCTGAGACCCAACACCTGACACCTGAATTTCAATGACATCCCTCGACATTCTGGCAATCGCGGCGCATCGCGACGACGTGGAGCAGACCTGCGGTGGCACGCTGCTGAAGATGGCGCAGCTCGGTTACCGCACCGGCATCCTTGACCTGACGCGCGGCGAGATGGGGACTCGCGGGTCGGCGGAAGATCGCGAGCGCGAAGCGGCCGAGGCCGCGCGTATCCTGCAGGTGGCATGGCGCGGAGCACTGGATATTCCCGACGGGCGTGTCGAGAACAGCTTCGACAACAAATTGAAAGTCGCGCGCGTGCTGAGAGAGCAGAGGCCGCGCGTGGTGATTTTGCCGTACTGGAAGGGACGGCATCCGGATCACTACACCGCCTCGACGCTGGGATATGAGGCATGCTTTCTGGCGGGGCTCGCGAAGCTGGACCTTGACGCAGCCCCGCACCGGCCGTTCAAGATCATTTACGCGACGTTGTATTACGACGTGCGGCCGACGTTTGTCGTCGACATCACCGATCAGTTCGAGGCGCGCTTCCAATCGCTGATGGCGTACAAGACGCAGTTTTCCGATCAAGAAGCAGGCAAAGATCTGTTTCCGGCGCAAAAGGAAATTCGTGCTCGCGTCGAGTCGATGGCGCGTTTTTACGGAATGCTGGGCGGTGTGGAGATGGCCGAGCCCTTTCTGCAGAAGGAAGTCGGGCTGGTGGATGATTTGCTGATGATTCCGGTGAAGTCAATCTAAAAGCAGGTGTTAGGTCTCAGGTTTTAGGTCTTAGGTTCCAGGTTCGATTCGGTATTCGCGTTCGGCTCCGGGAGTTGGGTCACGGCGCTCGCCAACAGGCTCCCTTGTGTTTAGTTGATCGAAAGGGTCGCCTTTGCAGGCGTTGCGGGGTAAAGCGCTTCGCTTCTGCGCCACGGGATCACGTTCGGCACGGACTTCTGAAATTCGCCACCCGATTCTGTATCTGTTTTCCGCTATATTTCTGTTTTTCCCCTAAATATTCCAACTAGTTAAGACCCATTTCAACCTACGGTATGAATTCCAGCCTTCGGCTTGAATCCTTTTCCAAAATTTATCGCTCCTTCCAGATAGGGAGGGATTTTGGTGGGCGGATTGAAATCACTCGCAGTTGTCAGCATGGAACCCAGAACCATCGATGCACGCACACTGCGAGCGCAAAGCGAGACTAGAGACCGCGGGCCATGGATCGACGTACGTTCCGCTTCGGAGTATGCGACCGGCCATATCCCGGGCTCAATGAATATCCCACTGGAACAGGTTGATTTGCGGGTCGCCGATCTGGCCGGCGATCAGCCGATTGTGCTGATCTGCAAAGCTGGAACGCGCGCGCGTATGGCGGCAGAGCGCATCGGTCCGTGCGGCAGGGATTTAGTGGTTCTCGATGGCGGTACGGATGGGTGGATTCGCATGGGATATCCGGTAGCTGCGAGCGTGGCTGCGCGCTGGTCGCTCGAGCGGCAGGTGCGGTTGGGCGCGGGAGTGTTGGTCGCACTTGGCGTTGTGCTGAGCCTGCTGGTTAATTCCAACTGGATCTACCTGTCCGGATTTGTCGGCCTGGGCCTTACGTTCGCGGGACTTACGGATATCTGTCCGATGGGAATTGTGCTCGCAAAGATGCGGTGGAATCGCGGGAACTATTGTGCCAAGTCGGGAACAGCGCGCGTCGGTCAGTAACGAAAGATGGCAGGAGCCAAATGTTTTTGTCGGACCGAGTGAAAGAATGAACCTGTGGAAGATTTCGAGAAGCTGGCCAACCAGCACAAAGACGCCGTCTACCGGCAGATGGTTCGGGTGTGCGGCAACCGCGAAGACGCGGAAGACGTTCTGATTGAAGCGCTTTTGAAAGCGTACCGGAATCTCGACCGGTTGCGGGATGCGGTGGCGTTTCGTTCGTGGCTGGGGCGGATTGCAAGCCGCGTCTGTTGGCAATTGAAGCAACGGGAAGCATTGCTGCCGCTTCTGCAGTTGTCGGCGCTGGAGGAAGAAGGCCGCGAGGTCTCGCTGGATGAGCCGTCGGCAGAACAGAAAGTTGCGACTCGCCAGATGAAGCCGATGCTGGATGATGCAATCCGCAGCCTGCCGGAGTTATACGGCCAGGTTTACAAGCTGCGCGATATCGAGGACCTGCCGGGTGCGGAAGTAGCGCAGCGGCTCGGGATTACCAGCGCAGCCATGAAGTCGCGCCTGCATCGTGCGCGAGAATTGATTCGGCAACGGCTGGATGCGGCGTTAGCAACACGATCTTAGGAAGGAAATGAAACTAAACGGTTATTTATAAGTTTGGGGGATTTATGGAAGTAACGGTTGAGCATCTCGGTTCGGTGCAATTTGAAATCAATGCGCGATCGCATTCGATCGTCAGCGATCAGCCGACGGAGAATTTTGGACACGACGAGGGCATGACCCCACCGGAGTTGTTGCTGGCATCGCTGGGATCGTGTGCTGGGTTTTACGCTGCCCAGTATCTGCGCAAACATCGCTTGGCAACTTCGCGCACGCGAGTGCGGGTCACGGCGGAGAAGGTGAACGATCCGGCGAGGATTGAGAATTTTCGGATCGAAGTTGAGGTAGAAGGAGAATTAGGCGATCAGCATCGGGCCGGAGTGGAAGAGGCAGTGCATCATTGCCTGATCCACAATACGTTGCTGTATCCGCCGAAGATCAAGATCGTGGTGGGCAGCCAACAGGCTTCTGCTGTTAGCCACTAAAGAGCTGGTGGCTTGTGCCTGGTAGCTAAGGGCTGATAGCAGTGGCAGGAGCATCTGGCGCCCGTCGCTCGCCGGTACAACTTCGCTGTGTTCCTCGCCACTGTGGGTTCTTCTGAACTGCCTCACTTCTTCACGGCCACGGCGACGCCGTCGCGCAGAGGCAGGATTGTCGGATAGAAGTTGGACGATTTATAAAGCTGGCGATTGAACTCCTGAATGGCCCTGGTGCTGGCATCTTTCGGATTCTTCTCGACCACGCGGGCGCTCCACAGAACGTTATCGGTCACAAACAGTCCACCCTTTTTCAGGCGCGGCGGGACGAGGCGCAGAACGCGCGGATAGTCTTCCTTGTCGATGTCGTTGAAGACGATGTCGAATTCCTGCTTCTGTTCGGAGAGAACTTCAATTGCGTCGCCGATGTGGACGGTGATCTGCTCGGCGACCCCGGCGCGCTCGAAGTAGCCGCGTGCTTGCGCAGCGTTTTTCTTGTCGCTGTCGGTGTAATGAACCTTGCCGTTTTTGCCGACGGCGCGCGCCCACCAGATCGTCGAGTAGCCGACGGCCGATCCCATCTCGAAGACAGTTTTCGCGCCTGTCATCATCACCAGTTGCTGAAAAAAGCGCCCGACTGCGGGGCCAACGATGGGGATTTTGCGGCGCGTAGCTTCGGCCTCGATTTCGGCGAGGACCTCGTCGCGCGGCGGAAGCAGGTCGTACATATAGTTGTCGACGTCGGGCTGCGTGACGTATCCGTGGTGACGCCAGCTGGCAGGATCGGGTGCAGTGGACAAGCGAGGCCTCCAATGAGACTGCTGACGGAAGATTTTAGAGTTTCGGCCGCAGATTGGAAACTGGGGTTGGGAACTGCGAAGGATTACTTTTTTCTCTCCACCAGGTAGCGCGCCAGATCTTTGAGAGTCTCAGCGCGCGCGCCAAAGGTGTCCAGCTCCGCGAAGGCGCCTTGCACGAGCGAGTCGGCTCTCTTCAACGACTCGTCGATTCCGAACAGAGATGGATACGTGGCCTTCTCGGCGGCCGTGTCTTTCCCCGCGGTCTTGCCCAGTTGTTCGGAAGTCTGCGTTACGTCGAGAACATCATCGACGATCTGGAACGCGAGACCAATCTGACGCCCGAACGAGCGCAGATGCTTCACCTGCTGGCTACGCGCGCAGGCGTAGATCCCACCGCTGACGAGGCTGGCGGTGATGAGGGCCGCCGTCTTCGCGCGATGAATGTATTCCAGCATCTTGATGTCGGGCTTGACGTGCTCCGCTTCGAGGTCGACCACCTGGCCGCCGATCATGCCGTCGACCGTGCCGGTGCCATGAGCGATCTCCTCGATGATATGAACGCGCGATTCGGGTGGGCACCTCAGGCGCGAGAGAACTTCGTAAGCCTGGGTCTGCAGAGCGTCTCCCGCGAGAATCGCGATTGCTTCTCCAAAAACGACGTGGCAGGTGGGACGGCCGCGGCGGAGGTCGTCGTTATCGAGCGCGGGCAGATCGTCGTGAATCAGCGAGTAGGTGTGCAGCATCTCGAGTGCCGCACCCAGTTCCTCGATCCCGTCGGGAAGGGAACCGGCGACCATACGTCCGGCTTCCATGCAGAGGATCGGGCGCAGCCGTTTGCCGCCTGCGAAAACGCTGTGCCGCATTGCCTTGTGAATTGATGCGGGATGCTGCGTCTCCGGGGGAATCAAGCGTTCGAGTGCCTGATCAGCCGCGATGCGGCCCTGTTCCAATGTGTCCTGGAGCATGGGAGTCGAGTATAGCAAGCAGTTTGTCGCTGATAGCTGGTAGCCGGTGGCTAAACGAAAACTTCGCTGAAGTTGGTGCGCCACAACCCACTCGCTGCGACCAATCTGCTAATCCCAGATTAGCGTCCAAAGAACGGACTCGAACATGGGCACCGTCGGTGGCCAATCGCCGATAGCTGATGGTGTGCTGTCGGATTTGTTGAACGGTGAGTCTAAACACTGGGCGACTTGGGTCCGAGCTACAAGCTACCGGCTACGAGCTAAAAAGCAATCGGAGACGCTTTGCAGCGTCTCCGATTTCGCATCGCGTGATGAGAACACTCGCAGCGTTCCCCCATCAATCACGCGTGAGCTTGCTCGAGCAGAGCATTGCGCTCCGCCGATTGCACGATACCCTGCATATCGCAGGCAGGACACATATCGCTGGCGCCAGCATTAAGCGCCGCGGTCCACATCTCTTCGTCGGCCACGCGGTGCGTGCACACGATCGACACTCCTGGAAATTCGCGATGCAGCTGCGTCACTTCCGCCAGGCATGAAGCCTCGATGTCGACGACGGCGACTTCGGCGCGATAGCGGGCGATGCATGTGCGCAATGACTCGATGGAGTTGGCTACATGCACTGCGTGGTAATGAAGGCTGAGGGTTCCGGCGAGCGACTGCGCCAGGCGCGAGTCGCTTTGGAATACAACAATCGACAGGGCTTGCATACGTCACCCACAAATTACCGTTATTCACGGTGGAGGAGGCTGCGGCGCCCGCGTCTTGGCGAAACGGAACCGCAGACGTTACAAATGAGCAACGACCGGGCTATCTTCCTGCTGTTGGGCGTTCGTTCTGAGCTTCGAACGGTACTGGCTGTAACTTGCCGTTTTGCTTGAGAAGGATTTCGACTTTCCCTTCGGCCTGCTCGAGTTCTTTGCGGCACGACGCAGAAAGCTGCATGCCTTCTTCAAATAGCGTCAGAGATTTTTCGAGGGGCGCGTCGCCCTTCTCCAGTTCCTGAACAATCTTCTCCAGGCGCTGGAGGCACTCTTCAAACTTTGCCAAGGATGAACTCCTGCATCTATTTTACTGCACCTGTTGGCAAAGGAAGTCCAGTAAATTCGATGTAACAAAGCGTAAAGATGCGTCATGGTGAGACGAGAGAACGCTTACTGATGATGAAAACGATTACGAGAAATGCAATAACGATTTGGCAAGAGATGACAGTGCGATCGCTCTCGTTGTTGTGTTCTTCAACAAGAATTGAAGTCGCACTGCTCGAAATTTCGGTTGCTGATTCGCGTTTCGCCTTCGTCTAAAATTCTTCCTCACTTCAGATGGAAAACAGCCGCACACTTCGCAGGGCCGAGCTCGCAGCAGAGATCCAACGCCACCGTCAATCGTTGTCCGCAATGAGATTCGCTCAGGAGAATTCAACTTCGGCGACGAAGGAACGCTTCACACAGCGTCTGCAGGAACTCTCGCAAGAGCTCGAACGAATGGAACGCGAGTATCACACGCTCAACGTCGAACAGATTCGAGAGGAGCTGGCGAACGGCTAGCGTCGGCTCAGAAAAACTAATCAGAAGACCAATCAGAAAGAGAAGACGGAGGATTCAATAAGCGTCCCGCTGGGGTGCGCTACGAATCAGATATTATTCCGGCGCTGTCTTTGTGAGAGAGTGCGTCGGAGGTCGAATGAAGCCAACACTGATGTTGGTTGTCGTGCTGTTTGTATGTGGGTTGGGCTGGTACCAGGAAAAGTCGGCTACGCCTGCGTCCGCGGCGACGAGTCAAACATTCACAAATCCGCTGCTGCCGACCGGGCCCGACCCGTGGGTGATCTACAAAGACGGCTTCTATTACTACATGAACACCACCGGGATGAATCTCACGATCTGGAAGACGCGCAGCATCGCCGACCTTAAGACCGCGGAGAAAAAAGTTGTGTGGCGTCCGCCGGCCTCGGGTCCGTACTCGCACGAGGTCTGGGCGCCTGAGCTGCATTTTCTGAAGGGCAAGTGGTACATCTACTTCGCAGCGGACGCAGGCTCGAATCAGACGCATCGTGTGTGGGTGATCGAGAATGCGTCGGCGGCTCCGCTTCAAGGCGAGTGGACGATGAAGGGCAAACTCGCGGATTCATCGGATAAGTGGGCGATCGATCCGACGGTGTTTGAAAACAGCGGCCGAATGTATGCGGCGTGGTCCGGCTGGGAGGGCGACATCAACGGCACGCAGTCGATCTTTATCGCTGAACTGGAGAATCCGTGGACGATCAAGGGGCAGCGCGCGAAGATTTCGACGCCGGAGTATCCGTGGGAGAAGATGGGAGACCGCGATCGTCAGATGAAGCGCGATCTGGACAGAAATCCGGCGCTCGATGTGGAAGAGCCCGTGCACATCGACGTCAACGAAGGACCGGAAGTTCTGCAGCATGGCGACAAGATTTTCATGGTGTATTCGGCGAGCGCGTGCTGGACGGATTATTACGAGCTGGGGATGCTGACGGCTTCGGCGAGCGATGATTTGCTAAACCCTGCGTCGTGGAAGAAGTCGCCGTTAGCCATGTTCTGGCAGTCGCCGAAGGCGCACGCATACGGCAGCGGTCACAATAGCTTCTTCAAGTCGCCCGACGGAACAGAGGATTGGATCATCTATCACGCAAATGCGGAACCCAACCAGGGATGCGGCGCGCACCGTGCACCGCGAGCGCAACCGTTCACATGGAAGGCCGATGGGACGCCCGATTTTGGCAGGCCGGTCGCAGTGGGTGAGCCGGTAAAGACACCGTCGGGAGAGAGATGAAATGCGCTACGCGCTACGAGCCACGACTTACGAGCTAAAACCCGTGGATCGATGGTGCCCCAGGTTCGCGGGCGTTCCTTTGATGCGATCTCACTCAGTTTTGGGCGTACTTACACCGGTGCTGTCGGACGCGCGTTCACACCCAGCGCCTCCAGCAAGTCGACGGCGGCGGCGTACTTGCCGTTCGGAGCGCTGATCTGGGCACCCTGCACCATCTGGCGGACGGCCATCAACATCTCGCGCGCAATCGCGACGCCTTCCTGGCGGGCGGCTTCCGGCGTCGCGGCTTTGGACATGCGCTCGACAATCGAGTCAGGTACCGAGACCCGCAGTTCGTTCTTCATGAACTCGGCGTTACGAACGCTTACCAGCGGCCAGATTCCCGCGACGACAGGAATGCGGTGGTGCTCGATGCGTTTGAGGAAGCTTTCCAGCAGTGCCAGGTCGAAGACAGGCTGAGTGACTGCGTACTCGGCACCGGCTTCGACTTTGTATTCAAAGCGGCGAATCTCCTCGTCGATGTTCGGCAGGCCGGGATTGGCGCCCACCCCAATCACAAACCCGGTTCCTGAGCCGATGGCATTGCCGCCAATATCGAGTCCGCGATTCAGGTTGTGCACGATGTTCACCAAGCCGATTGCGTCGACATCGAAGACAGCGGTCGCGTCAGGATAGTTGCCCATCTTTGGCGGGTCGCCGGTGATGCAGATCAGATTGCGAATGCCCGTGGCCGATGCGCCCAGAAGATCGGACTGAATGCCAAGAACGTTTCGATCGCGGCAGGTGTAGTGCAGAATCGCCTCGATTCCCACATCGCGCTGCACAATCAGAGAGAGGGCTTGGTTCGAGATGCGCGCGGAGGCGCGTGGGCTGTCGGGAATGTTGATGCCGTCGACGCCCACCGACTTCAGAAAGCGCGCGCCGTCGACTTCCTTGCGGATATCGATGCCCTTGGGCGGCACAATTTCGACCATGGTGACGAATTCGCCCTTGGCGAGTTTGCAGCCGAGACGCGAGCGCTTCTCCATGGGTTCGACCGTGGTGATCGAAACCGAAGGATGCGCCGTGCTCACCTGCACTCGTGCGACTTTGGCTTCGCCGGCGCGAAGAGCCGACTTCATCACCCGAATGTGATCGGGCGTCGTCCCGCAGCATCCGCCAACAAGGCGAACGCCGGCCGCGACAAACTTGCGAGCGTAGCTCGCCATGTACTCCGGTGAACACAGATAGATGTTGCGGCCCTCGACCGAACGCGGCATTCCGGCATTGGGTTGCGCGGCCAGCGGCAAGGTGGTGACTGCGCGGACACGCTCGATCGCGTCGAGCATCGCGACTGGGCCGATGCTGCAATTGACGCCTATGACCTCGGCGCCCCAATCGGCTAGTTTTGCCGCGAAGTTCTCGGGATCGGACCCGTCGAGACAGTTGGCGTCTTCGTCGACGGTGACCGACGCGACGACCGGCAATTTCGGATTCACATCCCGCGCGGCGAGAAGGGCCTGGTGAAGTTCTTCGACGTATCCGAACGTTTCGAGGATGAGGAGATTCACGCCCCCTTCGTTCAATGCAGCAATCTGCTCGCGAAATGCGGCGCGCGCTTCCTCAAAAGATGTTTTGCCCAGCGGTTCAATTCGAATGCCCAGCGGGCCAACCGAACCTGCGACCCACACATCGAAGCTCTTGGCGGCTTCATGGGCTAGCTGCGCGCCAGCCAGGTTCATCTCGCGGACTTTGTCCGCCAAACTATGCCGGCCCAGCCGGAAGCTATTCGCTCCAAACGTGTTGGTTTCAATAATTTCTGCGCCAGAGTGCAAGTAGTCCTGATGCACGGACCGGATCAGGTCGGGTTGCGACAGATTCAGTTCGTCATACGAACGGTTGATGAAGATTCCTTTGGAGTACAGAAGTGTACCCATCGCGCCGTCGCACAAAATGGGAGCCTTGCTGAGCCGGGTAAGAAAGTCCTGGGGCATGTGTTTTTGAGAATACAAGATGACTGCGGGTTTTGCCTACGCGAGGCGAGGGGCGCGGCTTTCGAACGCAGAGGACGGATCGATCACTGCGGTGGGTACAGTTAAGGCGCGAAGGGGTTTGTTATAATCCGGAGTTTTGCATACAAATCTTTGTCCATCATGCTCTTGGGAGTTCCTCGTTTGAAGAGAGCCGTCGCCGCTTTGTCGGTCATTCTGCTGGCCGGTGTCACGTTGGTTTCATGCGGAAAGTCCACCCCTCCAACCACTGGTACCACCGGTCTGAAGTTTCGCGCTTTCATCTCGCAGGACGTAACCAATTCCACGGGCACAATCGGCGCGGGGATCCTGATCGCGAACGCCGAGAAGGATCTTCTGGCGGGACGAGTTACCGCGGGAACCGGCTGCAGTGGCGGGGTTCTTTCGGCGGGATCCTTCCTGCCAACTACTTTGGTTGAATCCGACAATCGTCAATTTACGCTGGCGATGAGTCTCGATAACACGCAGTTTGAAATCATTAATAACTCGACTGAAGCTGGCACTAGTTGTGTGAACCTGGCGCCAGCCTACACACAGAGTCTCGCGATCTCTCCCGATTCCACGACGGTTTATGCGGCGTCACCGACAGTGGCAATCCCGGGCGGACTTCCCGGTGCAGTGCTGGTCATTGCTACGGCGAACGGACAGGTCAGTTCGAAGATCCCGGTGGCGGGCGCACAGACGATTGTGAAAAGTGGGGATGGCAGCCGCATCCTCGCATTCAGTAACAGCACCGACCTGAACAATCAGAGCGCAAACATAAACACGGTCGCGATCGTGTCGCCTTTCAATGTGGTCACGGGACAGCAGAATGCCACGTGTCCGACAGCGGCTACGGTTGTGCCTCCGAACCAGCCGCTGTGTCAGTACGTCAGCGGGTTCGATCATCCGACTTTCGGATTTTTCAGCAGCGACAATACTCAGGCTTGGGTCTTGAACTGCGGGCCCGAGTGTGGGGGAACGCAGGCCAGCGTGCAGGTGGTTGACCTTGTCCACGGAACCGCTGGAGTCGCCGTTCCACTGGGCGCCGCCGAGACGGCCTTCATGGTGAACCAGACGCTCTACGTGGCGGGCACACCACAGTCGCCAAACAACTCGTGCACCGGCATTACGACGGCCGCGCCGACCTGCGGAAGACTCTACATTGTGGATCTTCCGTCGATGACACTGACAAATACGTTGGTGATCAGCGACGGCTTCCACACCCAGATGAACATTCAGGATGGACAGCTGTTTGTCGGATCGAAGGACTGCTCGAATGTTGTTCCGCCGCCTGCTCCCGCCACCGGAGAACAACGCGGCTGCCTGACGATCGTGAACACGGTGACGTCGAACCTGAACCAGGGCAACGTCATTTTTCCAGCGGAGAACGGCGACGTGACTGGCCTGCAGCCGATTACCAACCGGACACTCATGTATGTGGTAGTCGGCGGAGCTTTGCATATCTACGACACGACCACCGACAAAATCTATACGGTGACTTCGATCACGATTATCGGAAATGCGGTGGATGTGAAGCTGGCGGATTTTTAGAGGGCAGGTATTGGGCCTTGGGTCTTAGGTCTTAGAAATCCTGATCGCAGCCGAGCTTCGTTAGTATCCCAAGGTTTACGTCGACGTTTTGAAACGGGTGATCAATCCGTTCAACATGCGCCCAACCTCGGCGGATCGTTCCTCCAATTTTAGACTCTGTCGCTCAGGTAAATAGCCAAGTCGTCCCGCCAGCGTAATCTGTGTCTGCAACTCCAGCAGAGAACCGCGACCATTGAACAGAAAGTGCACGAGTTCGCCTCTGGAATAGCGCCCTTTACCTTCTGATATGTTGCTTGGTACGGACACAGACGCCCGCCGCATCTGTGACGTTAGCCCAAACAATTCATCATTCGGAAAAGATTTTGTGCAGCGGTAAACTTCGACTGCCAAATCCATAGACTTCTGCCAGACTGCCAGCTGCCGATACCCCGACTGATAAGTGTTCGCCATCACATTGAAGCATAGCGATCGCGATAGGAACCGCTCGTGACCGTCATCACAAGACCGAGTGCCGAGGTTTGCCAGAATGTAACTATCGATTGCGGTCTGTAGTGCCCAAGACCCAAGACCCAAGACCCAAGACCTAAGGCCTTGGGGAGAGCCTCAACTCATGCTGCTTCGCCGCGGTGACGGCCTGTTGGGAGAAGGGAAGAAGAAACGTCGTGCCTTCGTACCAGGCTTTCCACTGATCCATGTAATACGGACTGAGGAAATTGCCGCCCTGCCCGGTGACTGTGTTCAGCGTCGACTGATCGAGATTGGAGAGATCGGCGGTGTAACGCTCGGAGGGGCCGAAGGTGCGGTGCACTTGTTTGATGGTGAAACTGCCCCCGGACTGATCGTTCAAGCCGGGACCGGTCCATCGGCCGATGAAAGGAAGACGGCTCAAGACCGGGTGATCGATGTTGATGGGAGCGAATTTCCCCCATCGCCATTGCGCTAATTCCTGTGGTGCGTCAGTGGCACTGACAGCGGCTTCGACGGCCGCTGCGAGCAACGCATCGTAATCCGAGTAATTGTCGGGAAGCCAACGCTTCGGCTGTCGGGTCAGAATGTTCTCGAGCCACACCGACGACATGAACCAGTGATAATCCTTCCAACTCAATGCAGCTGAATCCTGCATCGCGGTTGTGTCTCCGGATTTGGCAGGAGCTTCTTTCGCCGCCGGACCGAGTTTCGGTTCAAGTATCAAACGCCGCAGTTCGGTTTGCGCGCGGTTTTCGATGGTTGCGGCGGCGGAATCAGTGGTCAGACGGCCGTCCCAGTCGCGCATCAGGTCCCGCGCCTGTTGCGCGCGCTTGGACAGATTCTTCTTCTGGTCCAGCGCGTAGACGAAACGTTCCGCACAAAACCGGTCGAAAGCGGAGTAAACGTCGGTCTGCAGCGAGAGCATGTCAGCCGCGGAAAACTTCTTACCCGATTCAAGCACCCGATAGATGCGCTCGGTGCGCCAGGGTGCGTCCCATTCCGTGCTCACACTGTAGGGATATTTATTCGGCGTGACCCGTCCATTTGCCGTGGCGAGAATCCCTTCGGGTGGATCGTAGACGTTGGGCAGTTTGTCGAAGGGGATGGAGCCGGTCCATTCATGGTCATCGTCGGCACCGCTGACTGGAAGGCTGCCATCACCTGACTTTCGGATCGGCACATGCGCGGTGGCGTGATATCCGATATGGCCGTCAACATCGGCGTAGACGGCGTTCTGCGCGGGTGAATCCCAGGTGGCGAGAGCCTTCAGAAACTCGTCCCAGTTCTGAGCCGAGTCGACGTCGAAGAACGGGTTGTGCAGCGAGTCGTAGAGCGTCCACTTCAAAGCAATCCTTCGAATTTCACCGGAAATGAGATCGGTGATGATCGGTCCATGGCGTGTGACAACCACGTCGATCCGAACGTCGGACTGACCCTTCACGTGGATGACTTCTTCGCGATGCTCCGGTTCGCGCCATTGCGAAGAAGGATCTTTCTTCGACAGCGGCGTCGTCTTGTACTTTCCCTGATCGTTGAATTCTTCGATGAACAGGTCTTCCACAGTGGGGCCGACGTTGGTGAAGCCCCACGCAATGCGCTGATTGTGGCCCACGATCACGAAGGGCAAACCGGGCAGGGTGACGCCAATGACGTCGTAATTGTCGGAGTGCAGGTGCGCCTCATACCAGAGGTTGGGCATCTGGTGGTTGAGGTGCATGTCGTTCGAGAGCATTGGTTTGCCCGTGGTTGTGTGCGCGCCGGAGACAACCCAATTGTTGGAACCAGGAACCAGTTCAGGACGCGCGGGAATGTGCGAGGCGAACGCGGCACCGAACCCGGGAGAGCGGCTGGCGATGTTGCTGTCGGAGCCTTTCATCTCATCGTCATCTTCGTCGTTCTTGTCCTGGGGTTTGAGCTCTTCGATGCGATGCGTTTTTGCGGATGGGGGTCGGTCGTGCCACGACGTATTTACGTACAGGTCGGCCGTCAGTTCGGGGCCGAGTTTGGCGAGAATCTTCTCGCGTTCGAGCGCACAGACGTAGGTACCGTGGTTCAGATCCTGGATCAGGCGTGCGCCGATCACCATGGAGTCTTCCGCCACCCATCGCCGTGGCTTGTACCCCATGAGACGAAATTCAATCGGTAAATTGTCGCGGTGCGAATCGATGAAGGCGTTGACGCCGCGGGTGTAGGCCTCGAAGTAGGAACGGTCACGCGCAGAGAGCGCCGCCACGGCTTTTTCGGCCGCATTGCGCAGGCCAAGGATGCGCTGCTCGCGATCGTGTTTCAGCAGCGCGGGGCCGGCGATTTCGGACATGTCGCCGGCAGCGAAGCGGCGCATGATGTCCATCTGCCAAAGCCGGTCTTGCGCGGTGACATAGCCTTGCGCGAAGAAAAGATCGTCGAGGGAGTTGGCGTCGATCGTTGGGACGCCGTGCCGATCGCGGATCACGTCGACTGGAGACGAGATCCCTGCCACGGAAACGTTGCCATCAAGCTGCGGAACGGCCGAGCGCGCGATCGAATAAAAGTATGCTGCCGCACCCGCCACGATCATCAGAACAGCCAGCACCAGTCCGAGCGCGATACGAGGCCAGAGCCGGCTCTGGCCCGGCGGGGCGAGCGTTAGATTTTCAGCGGGCGTGGTGACCATCGGGATGATTGATTGTAGGAGGAAATGCGGTTGGATGTCAGCCTGAGTGGTGCACGACCGGCACGTGGCCGGGGGGCCTGCCGGTCCAAGTTGAATTTCATTTTCAAGATGCGGATGGTATTCTGAGGCGGTTGAACAGCGCCCTTGACGGGCCAGGTTGCGGGAGTTTTTTCACGATCGCGAAGCCGGGCGTCCCGAGTGTCCCCGATTTCACCCATGCTGCAAAAACGAATCGATGATCAGCCGTCCATCTCGGCGGAGATGGTGCGTGAGGCGCAGGGCATTCTGCATCAGCACCTGAAGCGCGTTGGCTTAAAGCAGACCGCCCAGCGCGACACGATTCTGCGGGCATTTCTGGAAACGCGTGAACATCTTTCTACGGACGAACTGCACCGGCTGGTTCAGAAAAAAGATCCAAAGATCGGATACACCACCGTCTATCGCACGCTGAAGTTGTTGGCTGAGTGCGGACTCGCCAGCGAGGTGGCATTCCACGATGGGATCGCGCGCTATGAGCATCAATATAACCGGCGGAGCCATCATCACATGGTGTGCACGGGGTGCGGGAGTTCGGTCGAGTTTTTCTCGAACGAGGTCGACAAACTCGAGCAGGAGATTGGGCGCAAATACCGTTACATGACGACGCGCCACAGTTTTCAGATTTACGGCGTGTGTGAAGAGTGCAGAAAGAAGAACGGCTCGCGACGGATCGTTTAGGTGATCCAGGGGACATGAGGAGAGATGGCTTGGTGAAAATGGCGCGCGTGATCCTCTTTACCGGACAGATCGACGCGATGAGCAAGTTCTACGGAGACGTCATCACCAGGCCGCAAGGGACCAAAGATTGTTTTTCACGCAACCGATGTTGCCGGCATGCGCGAAACGCTGGTGGCGCGCGGTGCACGCTTCGGGAAAGTCCGACAAGGGGATGTGTTTTGCCTGTGCGATGGCAAAGATCCCGACGGCAATCCCATTCAGTTGTCCGATCGATGATTTCATTGAGCCTTCGCCTGGAGTAAGTATGTCGATTTCTTGTGGCTACTGCGGCACTTCTATGCCGGACATTTCGGAGTTCTGTCCGCGTTGCGGACGACCTGTACGCGAGGGCACGTCGTTCGCTCCCGATCCGGAGGAGTTGGTCGAGGGCGCACGAGCGGAAGAAGCTGCAGAAGAGGCTCGGCAGGCGCTGCCACCTGTGCCGCAAGGCGACCGGTATGTGGGCGCACTCGCATACTTCACATTCATTCCTGCCGTTGTCTTCATCTTCCTGAAGCAATTTCAGGAAAGAAAGTTCGTCCGCTTTCACGCGTTTCAGAGTGTTTTTTTCTGGGGACTGGTGATCGTTCTGCTGCTCGCTGGTTTCTTCGCGTCGGCCATCGGATGGCTTTTCATGTGGCTGCTCGCAGGCGCGCTAGTGGGGCTGGCACTGTTCTTTACTTGGGCCGTACTTGCAATCAAAGCACTTCAGGGAGAGTATTTCGAGTTGCCATGGCTTGGGGCATTGGCCGAACAACAAGCCGAACGGTGATGTTGAATTTCTAAGCATTTTCTCCCCGTGCATCAGAAATCCGCCTGAATCCCTTGTCTGGCGCGTGTTTTTCCTCAGCTTACCTCTTACTTGCACTCATCTGGCGCGGCTAGAATCGCCGCACTCATCTCCCAGCGCTTGGCATGGGGTGTGCGGCGCACGGGGAAGACACCTCGAATCGCAAGTCAAAAACTTAAGGAGCAACACATGAAGATCCGGCCCGTCTCTCAAAGGATGCTTTTGTGTTCTGTGCTTGCTCTGGTCGCAATCGCAATGCCGCGCGGTCTTCAGGCGCAACGCGACGACGGCCGGGGCTTTGACCACGTGTTCATCATCATGATGGAGAACACGGGCTACGACACGCTGATCGGCAGTCCCAACGCTCCCTTTATTAACTTTGCAGCTACGACCACCGGGCTTGCCACCAACTACTACGGCGTGACTCATCCGAGCCAGCCGAACTACATCGGCGCAACTTCGGGCGCGCTTAACGGCGTTCTCGACGACAACGACATCACCATCGATGTGCCCAATGTCGTCGATCAATTGGAAGCCCATCGCAAGACATGGAAGGCGTACATACAGTCGTACTCACTCTGCACGACGCCCCTCGATCATGCCTGCGGCAACCAGTTGTATGAGCGCAAGCACAATCCGTTTATTTCGTACGCCGACGTACAGAACAATCCTGCACGCGTGGCGAACATCGTGGACTTCAGCCAGCTGGCCACCGATCTCGCCAACAACACGGTCGCGAACTACGTCTGGATCAGCCCCGATCAGTGCCACGACATGCATGGCCGTGGCGCGACACCCGCCGATCCATGCGACTTCTCGCAGGTGCCCGCCCTGATCGCGACAGGTGACACGTTCGTGCTCGATACGGTGAACGCGATCGTGACGTCGAAGGCTTGGACCGGAAGCTCCGTGATCTTCGTCACATGGGACGAGAGCGACTTCACCGGTACCGGGCCTGAAGGCTTCGGCGACACGAGCGGTTGCTGCGACGCAAATCCGGGTGGCGGACACGTCGTAACGCTGGTGATTTCAAAGCGGCTCAACTTCGGGCGAAGCTCGGGGCGTCCCTTCAACCATTACTCGATGTTGCCGACCATCGAGGACAGCTGGCACCTCGGCTGCTTGGGAATACCTGCGATCGGAAAAATGTAAAGCCAATGACGGCGCTCACCGGACCACCCGGAAACTAGAGCGTCGTTTGGCTCTCCAGTTGTCGTGCAGTAATTAGAAACGCTTCAGGCGGGTGCGCAAGTCTCCGCCTCTTCTTTTTTTTGCAAAATTTTAGCGCTACATGTTTTAGGGAGATATGGCGCCAGCCTACAGGCCTACTCCGCTGGTAACTCGACGCGTCGGGCTGCGGTGTTATCCTAGTTAAACCGCCGCAAATCATGAGGCCGTAAATCTTTCATGTCTGATCCCAACACGCCTGAAATCGAATCCTCCAACGAAACTACCGAGTCGTTTAAGGATGTTCTGACGCAGTACGAGCGCGGCAAGCGCAAGCCGGAAGCCGGCGGCGGCGGCCGCGAAGGCACCGTCATCGCCATCACCTCCGACTCGATCGTGCTCGACATCGGCTTCAAAACCGAGGGCATTCTGCCCCTTTCTTCCGAACTGAATGCGCAGACGGTGAAGCCGGGCGACAAGCTGCTCGTTACAGTGAAAGGGCGCGACCCGGAGGGTTATTACGAACTGCTGCGCGGGAAGATCGATCGTCCCACCGACTGGGCAGCGCTTGAGAAATCGTTCAACGAGAAGTCGACCATCATGGGCACCGTTACCGGCGTGGTGAAGGGCGGCCTCAGTGTCGACGTCGGTGTGCGCGCCTTCATGCCGGCTTCGCGCAGCGGTGCGCGGGACGCGGCTGAGATGGAGAAGTTGGTAGGGCAGGAGATCCGTTGCCGGATCACAAAGATCGATGCGACCGAGGAAGATGTTGTTGTCGATCGCAGGATCATCTCGGAAGAAGAAGAGCGTAGCGCGAAGGAGCGCCGCTACTCGGAGTTGAAAGAAGGCGACACGGTGCGCGGCGCCGTTCGCAGCCTCGCCGACTACGGTGCATTCGTCGATATTGGGGGCATCGATGGCCTGTTGCACGTAAGCGACATTTCCTGGAGCCGAATCAACAAACCATCGGACGTTTTGAGTGAGGGGCAGGAAGTGGAAATTCGCGTATTGAAGATCGATCCCGACAAACGGCGAATTTCGCTGGGCATGAAGCAGCTTCAACCTCACCCATGGGATGCGGTCGCCGAGAAATACAAGGTCGGCGAGCGCGTGCGCGGAGTGGTCACGCGGTTGATGGAGTTCGGAGCGTTCGTAGAAATTGAACCCGGGATCGAAGGTTTGATTCACATCTCCGAAATGTCGTGGGGCAAGAAAGTAAAGAAAGCCCGCGACGTGGTGAAGCCCGGTGAAACGGTGGAGGCCGTGATACTCGGCGTGAATGCGGGGGAGCGCCGCATTTCATTAGGGCTGAAGCAGGCGCTCGGCGACCCGTGGCGCGACGTCGAGAAGAACCTGCCGATGGGCGCCGTGGTCGAGGGGCCGATCGCCAGCATCACCAAGTTCGGCGCGTTCGTGCAGATCGCTGAAGGCGTCGAAGGCATGATCCACGTCAGCGAGATCAGCGCCGAAAAGAGAATTAATCATCCCCAGGATGTGCTGCGATTGGGCCAAGTCGTGAAAGCGCAGGTGCTCGCGATAGATATCGAGAAGCGGCAATTGAGGCTGAGCATCAAGCAACTGGTTCCGAGCGATCTGGACGAATACGTCGCCGAGCACAAAGAGGGAGACGTGGTTTCGGGGCGCGTGGTAAATGTCGCGAGCGGACATGCGCGGGTTGAACTCGGGGAAGGCATTCAAGCGAACTGTGATTTGAGCAAGGCAGCTCAAAGCGCGAATGCGCAGAGTGCATCGGCGTCCACGCCGGGGAAGGCAGATCTGTCCTCGCTTGGATCGATGCTGCAAGCGCGCTGGAAAAGCGGAGGCCCCGTTGTCAGTAGCAAGCCGGACGAGATTCGCGCTGGCGAAATCCGCAAGTTCCGCATCGCCAAGCTGGATGCGGCGGCGAAGAAGATCGAACTCGAGTTGGCATAGGAGTGTCTGCGTCGCTCGACCCCGAGAAATGCAATCCGCCTGAAGTGAGAGTCGTTGTAACGAGGGCGCTCATTCTAAAAGAGCTGTACATGAAAGCTGTGGCCACTCCTCCTCCTGATTACCTCGCTCAATGCATGAAAGTTTGGCGCAAAGAAGATCGTCAGTCGTTCATCGACAAAATACAGGGTTTGTATACAGCAAGGATTGCCAAACTCCGCGACATCGGCCTATGGGATCTCCTGGACGGCAAAGAACGCGCGTTTCTCGAGGCTGGCCCCATGCAGCTAACAATGCAACAAGTCGTGGATGCGAATTGGTTAGGAGAATCGATCGTTTGTTTGTTGTGGGCTGTCGGTTACATCGATGAGATACCCAAGTACGACCACCAAGTAGCGCGCGAGACCTTGAAGCAGTTTCCCAAGGACCCGACCAACGTTCCGAGATTGCGACCCTCAGCCGATATCGAACGTCAACGCCAAGTCGCTGAAACTTGGCACTGGCGTGCCCGTACCCGGCAACTTCTGGAGGCGGGAGATATGCCCAACCAGCTTCCTGGAGGAATGACGCTTGAGCAGATGCTGGAGAATGTTTCTGCGAATGCTTCGGAGGCGGGAGACTTCGCATCGCCGATCGGTGGGGATTTTCCTGCATTCGGGAAGCCGTATCGGGATCTGACGCCTAAAGAATTCTCGATAGCAATATCAATCGCGATGGAACGCCATCGCGCTCTGAATTGGTTGTGCGGCTACGCTCCCGGGAATCGCTGGACTGAAACTCCAACCAACACCTGACGCAGCCGCAATAAACCAGCAATCTGCTGATCTCCACCTCGATCGGGGCTCGTGAATGTTGCACTTAATCGACATCCGCGTATCATTCTCCCGTCTCGTTTTCTCATGACACCGAGCCCAGACAAGCAAGCGGCTCTAGAGGACGATCGATGGCTTCCTACGGCGCCCTGCCAAGCGGCGCGCTGGTTGCTGGCAAATATGAGATTGTGAGGCGTGCGGGTTCTGGCGGGATGGGCGTTGTTTACAAGGCCCGTGACATCAAACTCGACCGCCTTGTCGCACTGAAGTTTCTTCCTGAAGAACTGAGTAGTAGTCCTCAAAGAAAAGCGCAATTTCTTCGCGAGGCGAAGATCGCCTCGCAGCTCGACCATCCCAACATCGGCACGATTTACGGTATCGAAGACGCGGAAGGCGGACGCACGTTCATCGTGATGGCTTTCTATGAGGGCGTTTCATTCGCGAACCAGATCGCGCACCATGCGCTGCCGGCCGCGCAGGTGGTCAAGGTCGCAATCCAGGTCGCCACGGGTCTGGCTGAAGCACATTCGAAGAACATCGTTCACCGCGACATCAAGCCTTCGAACATCATGATCACGAAGAGCGGTGCGATGAAGATCGTGGATTTCGGCATCGCTCGCGTCACACAGCAAAGCGCGACCTGGACGCAGGGTACCTCGGGGACGGCGGGCTACATGTCTCCAGAGCAGACGCTGGGAAAGCCGGTCGATCAACGTACTGACATCTGGTCGCTCGGGGTGGTAATGGCGGAGGCCCTTACCGGGCATGCGCCGTTTGAGCGTGAGAGCATGCCGGCGACGATGATGGCGGTGCTCGACAACCCGCCGGCGGAGCTACCGGGCGTGCCGTTAGAGTTGCAGCGTATTGTCTATCACGCGCTGGCTAAAGATCCTCACGAGCGCTATCAGAGTTGCGCGGAGTTGTTGCACGATCTGGAAGAAGTAAGACCGCTACTCGGTCCTGCTTCAGCCACCTCAGAGACGTGGCGCAACGCGACGGCGACGCAGCAGTTGCAAGCCTCGCGGGCCGCGGCGTCGAAGTCGGCGATTCATCCCATACCTCCCAGAAGGAGAAACTGGCTGCCGTGGGTCGTTGCGGCGGTCATCCCGCTCCTTGTTTCGGTCGCTCTGCTTTCGGTTACCACGCTCCGCGATCGCCTGCAGGCCCTGTTTGGTACGTCGAAGCCGCGTTATGTTGCCGTGCTGCCCTTCGAGACCATCGGGAATGATCCGAAGAACGAAGCTCTTCTGCGCGGCATGATGGACTCGCTTTCGGGCAAGCTTTCGAATCTGGACCCTGAGGGACGGTCGTTGTGGGTGGTACCAAGTTCCGAGATTCGTCGGCTGCACATCACCAATCTGAATGATGCTTTGAAACAAATCAATGCGAACCTGGTGGTGCAGGGAAGCGTGGCAAGGGATGGTCAGGATTTTCGCCTGAACATCAATCTCGTCGATACCCGTAACCTGCGACAGTTGGGTGCTGCCGAACTGGAAGATCATGCCGGCGACCTTTCCTCACTGCAGGACGAGGCAGTCGACAGGTTGGCTCGGCTAATGAACCTGAAAGTGGCGCCGAGTGCAACGCGCGAGAGCGCTTCGGCGGCGCAACCGGCAGCATATGAGGGCTATCTCACTGCGCTTGGGTATCTGCAGCGCTATGACAAACCGGGGAATCTGGATCTGGCAATCCAGTCCCTCGACACTGCGGTGAAGACCGACCCGCATTTTGCGTTGGGGTTCGCGCAGTTGGGCGACGCTTACCAGCTCAAATACCACGTCGACCGGAATCCGCGATGGCTTGCCGAAGCGGAGGCAAACTGTAAACATGCTGTCGAACTCGACAGTCGCATTCCTTTCGCGCACGTAACGCTGGCGCGCCTACACGAATCAAGCGGCCAGCATGATCTCGCGCTACAGGAATTCCAACGCGCTCTCGACATTAATCCACGGGAGTCGTCGGCGCTCAGCGGCCTGGCGGAAGCGTATGAACATTCCGGGCGCATTGCCGACGCGGAAGCCGCATTGAAAAAGGCCGCGGCCCTCCAACCCGATTCGTGGGATGCGCTCGACAACCTTGGGAATTTTTACGACCGCCAGGGCAAGTATCCGGAAGCGATGGAGCAGTACAAAAAGGCGCTCGCGCTAACTCCAGACAACGCGCAGGTCTACGTCAACATCGGTGCGACTCATCTGGACTGGGGACGGCCGGAGGATCAGGCGTCGGCAGAGAAGGCTTTTCAGCAGTCGATCAAGCTAAATCCAAGTTATGCCGCGTATGCGAATCTTGGAAATTTATATCTTACGCAACAACGTTATGCCGAAGCTGCGGCAATGACGGAGAGAGCCCTGGCGCTGAATGATCAGGACTACCAGGTGTGGAATAACTTGGTACTAGCCTACGGCTGGCTGAAGCAGGCTGACAAAGCGGCGGCAGCTCGTGAGAAACTGCGGGCGCTGCTGGAAGAAACGGCAAAAGTGAAGCCGCAGGATGGCGCGGTGCAAGCGATGCTTGCGGTGCTGTATGCTGAATCACAACAGCGCTCGAAGGCGACGGATCACCTTAACAGCGCGCTGGCATTTTCCCCCGACGATCCGTCAGTACTGGTCGACGCGGCGGAAGCGTACGAGCTCCTCGGACAAAGAAAAGAGGCGATCGCAACCTTCCAGAGTGCTCTGAAGAAGGGCTACTCGATGGAGCAGGCCAAGGCCGACCCCGAACTGCAGAATCTGCTCGCGGATCCAGCGTTGAAAGATCACCACTAGGGCCCCAAGAACAAATCGGGCGCATGCGCTCAAAGTGGAGACATGTATGTCGAGTCCAGTAGTGATTCCCGTGCCGCCGGGACCTTTGTCGGTTCCGCTCAACCCTGCCCAAAAATACAAATTTGTCGCCAGCCAACCATGCAACATCTGCTTTTCGACGAATGCCCTTTTTGTGGGCATCTCGGGACTGAGTACGGTCATGCTCCCCGGCCAGACTCTCGGACCATACACTGCCCCAACGGTGCCTGCGCAAATCAACTTCAATGCCGTGGACGTTGCCGAACAATGCCGGCCGACGGCGGTTCAGCTCGCCCCGAAGGTCATTCACGTCGGTTCCGGGGCAGTCCGTCTCAAGAAACTTTATAAGAAGAAAGCTACAAAGAAGAAGGCCACAAAGAAGAAAGCTACGAAGAAGAAGACTGCCAAAAAGAAAGCTTCCAAAAAGAAAAAGAGTAGCAAGAAAAGGTAGGCCGGTGTTGTTGTGTGTGCTCCACCCTCGTCGCGAGCGGGGGTGGAGTGCATTTACGCTCTGTGCGCCTGCCGAAACAGACGTCTAAGCGCCTCTTGCCATCCGTCGTATAATGCCGCCACTTGTGGGGCTCGCCACTGGCCACAAACTCGGTCCGTATGAGATCGGATCCCCGCTGGGCGCTGGGGGAATGGGCGAAGTCTACCGTGCCCGCGATACCAGGCTCGACCGCACAGTTGCCATCAAGGTTCTCCCATCTCATCTGAGTGGCAACGCCGATCTGCGCGCTCGCTTCGAACGCGAAGCGCGGGCCATCTCCAATCTGCAGCACGCCAACATTTGCGTGCTTCACGACATCGGGCAGCAGGACGGCGTCGATTTCCTGGTCATGGAATTCCTGGAGGGCGAGACGCTCTCCGCCCGGCTGGCGCGCAAGCCGCTTACGGTGGATGAAGCGCTGAAGATCGGGATCGAGATCGCCGATGCTCTCGATAAGGCTCACCGCAATAACATCGTGCACCGCGATCTGAAGCCAGGCAACGTAATGCTCACCAAGAGCGGCGCGAAGCTGATGGATTTCGGCCTTGCTAAACCGTACATGAATACGAGCGGATCGCAGTCCGGAACCCCAGCGTTCTCGGCAGCAGCGACTTTGGCGAGTATGGCATCGCCCGTAACCGCTGCGGGAACAGTCGTCGGCACTGTGCAGTACATGAGCCCGGAGCAGATTCAGGGCAAGGATGCCGATGCGCGCAGCGACATCTTCGCCTTCGGTGCGATGTTTTACGAGATGCTTACCGGAAAGCGCGCCTTCGAAGGGAAGACGCAGTTGTCGGTTGCGAGCTCGATTCTTGAGAAAGATCCGGATCCGGTTTCAACCTGGCAGCCAACAGTCGCACCCGCCATCGAATATGTCGTTCGCACCTGTTTGGCTAAGGAGCCCGATGAGCGCTTTCAAAGTGCGCATGACCTCAAGCTGCAACTGCAGTGGATCGCAGCGGCTGGTAGCAAGGCCGCCATACCGGCCGTGGTGGCGAAGAAAGCCGGCCTTTCTCGCCGGACGCTGATGGCAGCGTTGGCAATCGGCTGGCTGCTGGCGCTCGGCGCAGGCCTGCTGCTATTGCAGTACAGGACGCGGTTAACCAACGCGCAGCGGATGGTACACGGCAAGATAGACCAACCCAATGGCCGTGAGTTTGCCGACACATTTATCGGGGCTCCCGCGATATCGCCCGACGGTCAATTCGTGGCTTTTCTTACCACTAAGAAGGACGAGCCTACCAAGATCAGCGCGCAACTCATTTATCTTCGTCGAACCAGCACAGGTGAGGCGAATCCCCTGCCAGGAACGGAGGGAGCGACATTTCCTTTCTGGTCGCCGGATGGCCAATTTCTTGGGTTCTTCGCAGACAGCAGGATGAAGAAGATCCAAATAAACGGCGGGCCGGCACAGACCATCTGCGATGCGCCGGATGGCCGAGGCGCCAGCTGGAGTTCGCGCGGGGTGATTGTGTTCGCTCCCAGGATCTCGGGACCCTTGCAGGTGGTCTCCGATGGTGGTGGCACTCCCACCAACATTACCCCAGAAAACAAGAACGACAGCGAGTTTACGGCACGGAATCCGATGTTCCTGCCGGATGGAAAGCATTTTCTGTATACGCAGCGTGGAGGGCAGCAGACGGTTGCAAAGGTATTCGCCGGCTCACTGGACGGTGGCGCCCAGACTGAGATTCTAAGCGCCGGGTCAAATCCTGCGTTTAGCGACGGGCAACTCTTCTACCTGAGGGATGGCACTTTGACTGCGCAGCAATTCGACCCAGAGAAGCGGCGCTTCGACGGGAAACCGGTGCCGATTGCCTCGACCATCGATTACTACAATCCGCGGGATCTGGGATACTTCGCCGTGAGCCACACCTTGCTGGCTTATCGCCACGCATCTCAGCCAGATCGTGCTATTGGATGGTTCGACGGGTCTGGCAAAGAGGTCACGCGTTGGGGAGATCCGGCGCCCTTCGCAGGAGGGACGTACACTCCCGCGAGCCAAATGAGCGTGTGGTACCGCCGAGATCCAAGCGGGCACGGGAACAGCGTGTGGCTGGGTGATATTCAGCGCAAAACAATTACCCGGCTGACTACGGATTCCGAGATGGCGCAAACCGGAGTGGTCTCGGCCGACGGCAACTTCGCGATTATCTCCACGAGCAGCGGATACAACAGTGTCCTCGTGCGGCGGTGGTTGAATGCAACCGGCCAAGAAGAAAAATTACTCGACGAACCTCGTGGATATCTCACTGTCAATTCGATTTCGCGGGATGGCCGGTACGTGTTCCTCGCACAGCAGAGCTCGCAGACCGGTTTCGACATTTTCTACATGGACTTGCACGGCGATTCCAAGCTGGTTCCAATCCTGACCAGTCCCTATGACGAATACGACGCCCGCCTTTCGCCTGATGGCAAGTGGCTGGCTTACTCTTCGAACGAAACCGGAAACGTCGAGCTGTACGTAACCTCGTTTCCTAATGCAGGTGCGAAGTGGCAGGTCTCCAACGGCGGGCTGTTGGCGCGAGACACAAATACCGTGATGGACTGGGGGCCGGACGGAACTCTGCGTTACCAATTCGGTGACAAGATCTATCAAGTGCAAGTACGCAACAACGGTGGAAAGCCCGAATTCTCGGCCCCCAAGGAATTTGTCACGTTACCTCCTGGATTGACCGTGATTTCAATCCTCGCGGATGGCAAGCGCATCATCGCCGCCGAACCCGTCGGCGAACAGGCCTCGGTCCCGTTGGACTTTGTCCTCAACTGGCAGCATCTGACGCAGTGAGCATTCGCCCTGCATAACAAGTAGTTTGCCGAGAACGCTCATAAAGCCGTTACAATCCCGGCGGCCTTTGGTCGACTACGCCGAATGCCCGCTCCAACGCGAGTCCGGCGCTTCCCAGGGTTCCTTCCTCAAACAACTTGCCGATTAAGGTGACGCCATGAGGCACGCGCCGCGGCGTCGAAAACGTCGGCAGCGGATGGTCCGGATCGGGCGCCCAGTCGCTTCTCGCCTTCGACACCTCAACAAACCCTGCACGAAGCGTGAGCGACGGATGGCCGGTGAAGTTGGTGATCGTGAGCATCTCGTCGCGGAGGGAGGGAACCAGCAGCAGATCGAGTTGTGAGAAAACGCGAGCCATTTCCTCCGCCACTTTACGCCGCATGCGGTCCGCCTGAACAAAATCGACCGCCGACAAGAATCGGGACATGCGAAACACATTCGGCCAGCCATCAGGAACCTGAACTTTGAGTTCCCGGAGTCCGCCGTTCAATGTGAGCTCTTCGAAAGACGCTGCGCTTTCGGCAAACAGAATCGTCCCCAGACATCCATAGGGCCAGTCAGGTATAGAGACTTCGACCGCGACCATTCCTAGTTTTTTGGCTGTCTCGAGTGCGTCGCGGTCGACTTTCGTTGCGGAAGGGGCGCTCATCCAGCTCGGAAAATATCCCACCCGTAGGCCTTTGACACTCGTGGCGGCGTCGTAATCAAGATGGCTTGGCACGCTCGCAACATCGCCCGGATCAGGTCCGGAGATCGCGTGCAGCACGAGCATTGCATCCTCGACGTGGCGGGTCATCGGTCCAAGTTTGTCGAGAGACCAGCACAACGTCATCGCGCCGGTGCGTGGTACACGGCCGTAGGTCGGACGCAAGCCCGTAACGCCACAGCGCATGCTCGGACTCACGATGCTGCCGCCGGTCTCACTGCCGATCGCGAATCCAACGAGGCCGGCTGCGACCGCTGCGCCTGGTCCGGCGCTCGATCCCGACGCTCCTTCTTCCAGCAGCCACGGATTCATGGTCTGGCCGCCAAACCAGATATCGTTCAGCGCAAGCGCACCTAGACTCAGCTTAGCGACCAGCACCGCGCCCGCATCGTTTAACCGATCGACCACCGCGGCGTTTTTCTCCGGAATGCGATTGCGGTAAGGCTCGGCGCCGTACGTTGTCGGAATGCCCGCAGTATCGACGAGATCCTTTGCACCCCACGGGATGCCGTGCAGCGGACCGCGATACTTGCCGGCGGAGATTTCGGCATCGGCCTTTTTTGCTTGCGCGACCGCAGAATCGCGCGTCAGTGTAATCACGCAGCGCAGTTTGGGATCGAATCGTTCCAGCCGCTTTAAATAAATCTGCGTCAGGCGTTCGGAGGTGAGCTTGCGGGTTTCGATCCAGCGCGAGAGCTTTGTGACCGGCGAGAACGCGATGTCATCTTCGTTCGAGGGAAGTGCTCCGGGATCGACCTGGCTGCGGATAAATCGATCTCGCGGGGGTTGCGGCTTAAGGCCGGGCAGCGTCGGATTCCACACGGTGGCCGGAGCCAAGTTCGATTCCAGAGCCAGCTTTTTCGGTCCGGTGCGCCGCTCGTAGAGAGAAGCCATAGTGCGCCGCCAACTGGCCGCGGCCTGCGCACGCTCGGGAAAAGTGAGATCGAACTGCACCAGCTTCTCCGCTTGGGCGAACGTCTCCTCGGATACCTCGGGGCCGACAGGCGGACTTGTCCCGAAAGCTGACGGCGCACCCGGCGGCAGATCGCTCGGGTTCTGCGCCCAGCCACGGTAGACCGCGGCCGCACCCAAGACTCCCAACGACGATGCGGCCAAGAACTGCCTGCGCGATTTCGACATGAATCCTCCCAAACGCATTTAGACGCGGCGCCACAGGTTGCGTCACACTGTTCAACCGCGAGCAGATGATTTTACGAGGCCCGTGCAATCGACGAATGTTCAGCCGTGCTTGACAGAACTCGCGGCGGACGTAATCCTATACGCTTTTCGCTTGGGCGATGTCGGCTGCATGGTCGCTCGTCGGGCCACTGATGACTGGGAAGGAATTCGATTGAAAGTTCGCGTTTTCTATCACGACAAATGCTTCGACGGTGCATCCTCGGCGGCTCTGTTCTCGCGGTTTTATCGCGAGCGTATCCGCAACGATGTGGACTTTGAGTTCACTGGTCTTCTGCACCGCGCGGGCGCGCTTTTCGACGAGCGCCAGTTCGATGGCGACGAAAACGCAATCGTCGACTTCAAGTATTCCAGTTCGCCCAAGATCACCTGGTGGTTCGACCATCACGAGAGTGCCTTTCTAAGCTCTGAAGACGCCGCGCATTTCGAGCAAGATCAGGGTAACCGCAAGTTTTACGATCCAGACTTCAAGTCTTGCACGAGCTTTATTGCGATGATCGCCGAGCAGCGTTTCGGCTTCAACGCCAAGTCGGTCGCCGACCTGGTGCACTGGACTGACATCATCGATGGGGCTATGTACGAAAACGCGAAGACCGCGGTCGAGATGCAGGCCCCCGCTATGAAGCTGACAATGGTGATCGAGTCGGCGCCCGATTCGAATTTCGTTCCGCAACTGATCCCGTTACTGGCCAACAAGTCGCTCGCGCAGATTCTTGAAGAGCCATTTGTCGCTCCACTACTGCCGCCGTTGCTGAAGCGACACGAACTCTCGATCGGAATTCTGAAAGAACGCACTGAGTGCAAGGACGCCACGATCTTTTTTGACGTCACCGACCATGAACTGGAAGGCTACAACAAGTTCATTCCGTATTATCTGCATCCGGAGAGTATTTATAGCGTCGGTTTAAGTAAGAGCAGCTTCCGCGTGAAGGTCTCGGTGGGATCGAATCCCTGGGCTGCCAGCGAGCCGACGGTGAATCTCGCGAAGGTTTGCGAGCGCTACGGCGGTGGCGGACACGCTCGGGTGGGTGCGATCTCGTTCGACGTGACCAAAAGTGAAGAGGCGCGACGCGCGGCTTTTGAAATTGTCGAGGAGTTGCGGGCCAGCGTGCGACAGGGAAAGAGCTGACTGGTCGTTGTCTGAACTCGGGTTTCGCCTTCTTGCAGTTTGTGGTTTTTCTTTCGCGCTAATCTGACCACGGCATTCCAGATGCTCATCCGGCAACATCTTTTCCGCCACCACCTTTCGCTCTCGTGAATACTCCTGCGCAGCGCGCCTCACCAATTCTCCGTGCCGAGAATCTCGGCCGCAGCGTTCCTGAGAAAGTGCTTGTGGAAAATGCGACGTTCGAGGTTTTTCGCGGCGAGACTTTGGCTATCGTCGGCGCGAGCGGTTCCGGAAAAACGTCCCTCCTACGCCTGCTCAATCGCCTGGACGAACCTACCAGCGGCACCGTTTTTCTGGAGGGGAAAGATTACCGGCAAATTCCTCCTCAGGACCTGCGCCGTCGCGTCGGCATGGTCATGCAGCGGCCGTTTCTTTTTCCGGGCAGCGTCGCCGACAATCTTCGCTTCGGACCGCGCCAGCGCGATGAGAGCCTAAGCGATGATCGCATTGAAGAATTGCTCTCCGGCGTGGGGCTGGCCGGCTACGGTTCACGCGATGTCGCCAATCTTTCCGGCGGGGAGGCCCAGCGAGTCTCGTTCGCGCGCACGCTGGCGAACTCTCCCGAGGCTCTCTTGCTCGACGAGCCGACGTCCGCTCTCGACGAAGACTCCAAGCGTGAGGTTGAGAGAATCATGGTGAAGATTGGGGACGAGCAGGGAATTGCGTGTGTGCTGGTGAGCCACGATCCAGCGCAGGCGTCGCGCCTGGCGGAGCGCGCGCTCGTGATGGAGGCAGGCCGCATCACACGCGCCGGCAAGATCAGCGAGGTGATTCGTGCTTAAGCATCTTTTGTCGAATCAACTGCAACTTGGACTCGCGCAGGCCGCAGTCGCGGCATTGGCCGCGCTCATGGTGGTGCTGCTTGCACGTAAGCGCGGTATTCAACTGGTGAGTGAACTGACAATCGCCATGGTCCGCGGTCTCGTGCAGATCGTCGCCGTTGGCTCGATCCTGCTACTCCTGCTGCGCAGTCCTAGTTGGACCAGCGGTTTTCTTTTGGCTGCGATGATCGTTGCTGCCGGGGCCACGTCGGCCCGGCGCGCAAAGGGAATGCCGCAGGCTTTCGAGGTGTCGACATGGGCGATCGCCTGCGGAGCGGGATCGGTGATTGCGATAATGGTGATCGCGGGCGTCATTGATACGCCAATCACCGCGCTCGTCCCCGTGGGCAGCATGCTGATTGCAAATGCGATGAACACGAATGGGCTTGCGCTGAATCGTTTCCGCTCCGATGTGCTCGCGCATGTGGGTGAGGTGGAAGCGGCTCTGGCGCTCGGAGCCGATGGAAGGAGCAGCGTCGCGCCTTACGTTCAAGGAGCGTTTGAAGCCAGCCTGATTCCTGCGATCGATTCGCTGCGCTCGCTGGGAATTGTGTGGATTCCGGGTCTGATGGCGGGCATGTTGTTGTCAGGCGCGCGCCCCGTGTACGCGGCCATCTATCAGTTCGTCGTTCTGGCGATGATCTTCGCGGCGTCAGGGCTTACGTCGCTCGTGAGTACCCTGCTCATGCGAGCGCGCGTCATGTCGCCTGCAGAACAATTGATCCTGCGGCCTGGACAAAAGACCGCAGGATCGTGATACACATCGGGGACCAGTCGTACTAGCCGGGACCCAAGAATCGGTTTACGCGTCTTTGTTCTCCTCCTGACGGATCCCGGCTTTCTCGAGCGCTTTCTTTGAGAGCGACGAAAAGAAGTTGAGTGATTGTTTCGTCGGACTCGCTGCAACTCTGTTCTGTGCTGCCGCCATGGCCACGAAAGCGTCGCGATATTGATCCTGGCTGTACTGCGCGACATTGCCCATCGGAATCCCGAGTGACTTGCCCTGTACCCAAGCATCAGGTGCTGCACCCAGGAATACGAACGTCCACACGCCCTCTTTCTCTTTTTGCTCAATCAGTGACTTCACGGCATCGTGAGTCCACTCCCGCGAAGAGTTTTCTTCACCGTCGGTCATGATCACGGTGATCACTTTGTCCACCTGCGGCTTGTCGCCTTCAACTTTGCGTACGGAAATGCCGATCGCATCATTGAGCGCGGTGTTGCCGCCCGGAACGTAGGTCTGTGTGTCGAGCTTGCGGACCGAAGCCAGCGGGATGGCCACGTCCCGGTACGTCACCATCGTGTCGAACAAGGTGAGTGAGAACAGATAGTCGACCTTGTCTTCCTTGCTCAGGCCGCTGAGGTACGCGTTGAAGCCTTCGATGACATCGTTGAACTTGCTGGCCATGGAGCCCGACTTATCGAGAATCACGTTTACGAGAACGCGCTGCTTTTGGTTTTGCGAGTGCAGGTGCACGGGGTGTCTCCTCACTGGCGTCGGTCGCTGACGGAACATATCGCGTTATTACCTTCTGGGTAAAACCAAGCGAAGCCGAAACAGTGTCACTGGGTATCTTGCGGCCGTTATACATGTCGCACAGATACTGCTTGGAAATGCCGAGATCGGCTGCGAATTCGGTATTGGTCTTTTCTCCCTGGATTTTCTTCATCAGATCCAGAAGTTCCTCAACGGTCAGTGCCTTGTACGCCATATCAGCGTACACAGTACGCCAACTTGGCGTACATGTCAAGCGGTGCACGGGAACGGGCCGACCAGCCCTTAGACCGAGTTCTTGCTAGGACAGCAGTGGTGTGACAGCGGTCACTTCTTGCCGGAGATGATAATGACTGACCTCGGGCTCCGGTATTCCTAGCATCGTTCCAGGAGACAAAGAAATGACCGGTGTCAATGGCGTATTTCTTGGAATGTTGCCGGGAATGGCCTGATGTTCCTCGTCGGATGGATCCGCACACCCTGCTCGACGAATAACGGAAGCTGCAGTGCTAGTTGCTACGTAGTTTTTCCCTCGCTCGTT
>Ga0126371_10000492_pt1 | contig 32387 bp, 31 predicted proteins | sample PanSoiMetaPlot_4_FD_110145 | JGI IMG/M metagenome (GOLD analysis project Ga0126371, IMG submission 110145) | Tropical forest soil microbial communities from Panama - MetaG Plot_4 | ecosystem: Environmental > Terrestrial > Soil > Tropical forest > Bulk soil | place: Panama | collected 2016-02-17 | reverse complement strand
TTTAGCCCCGGTTAGCCCTGGATATGGAGTGCTGGGGTTTGAACAACTAGACCAGCTCGTAACCGGCAAAGAAATATCCGATTTCAAACTTTGCCGTGTCTTCTCCATCCGATCCGTGGATGGCGTTCTCTTCAATCGACCCGGCATACTTCTTGCGGATCGTGCCTTCCTCGGCGTTGGCGGGATTGGTCGCGCCCATCAGCTTGCGCAGATCGGCGATGGCGTTTTCCTTCTCCAGCACAAGCGGGAAAATCGGCCCTGATGACATGAAGTCGGTCAGCGAGCCGAAGAAAGGCCGCTCCTTGTGCACGTAATAAAATCCCTCGGCCTGCGCCTTGGAAATGGACGCCTTCTTGATGGCGACAATCTTGAAGCCCGCCTTCTCAATCTCGGCGAGAATGGCTCCGGTATGGCCCTTGCGGACCGCGTCTGGCTTGATGATGCTGAAGGTGCGTTCTGACACCTGGTTCGTTCTCCTTGCAAAATTTGCGTTAGTTCCAGTGTAAATGAGCACTTTGAGGCACGTCAGCGGTGGCTCTTGATGGGAACTTGAATCATATGAGTGGTTAATGGAAACCTTGCCCAGTTGTTTTCGGTTTGCCGGTGATCCGCCCGGAACCGCCAGCCGAACGGTTCGAGGCCGTTGCCACTGGCTAATTGGCTGACCAAGGTGGGACGACGTTGTTCATGCGGGCGTAGGCGATGAGCTGGCCCATGTGCTCGTTAGCGTGAACGATGATGCGAAGATACATGCCGTCAACGGTAGCGTGGTAGTAATCGTACTGGATCGGGACCTTGGTTGCGAGGTGCTCCGGTGTCTCCTTGAGATGCGCCTGCCGAACAGCTTCGAGGGAACGCTTGAGCCAGGCGATGACGTCAGCCTTGGAAGTTACGGTCTTTTCGGCGTCTTGCTTAAGGTCACGAGGCATTTTGATGCCCGTGATGGAGAGCAGGCCGAAGTTGGCAATGACGATGTGCATGATAACTTCGCTCGTCGAGCGGACGCCGGGAGCGGGACGCCACGCGTAGTCCTTCTCCGGGATGGCTTCGGCGAGGGCGAGGAGCTGATAGGTGGCGTGGTGCCATTCGCCATCGTAGCCCTGCCAGAGGCCTTGCATGTCGAGCTGCTGGGCGGTTTTCTGCGGGACGGTGTTGGCCTGGGCGTGGGCGGGGTGGATTGGGATGAGAATTAGGGCGAGGACGGCGAGGGAAGTACGGCGCATGTAGGCGATCCTTTCTGTTTTAGCGAGTTATGGGGCTGGCGGTGAATGCGCCTATGTTTTATCCCGGTCCCCAAAACTAAGAAAACCACACCTTTCGTCTTCGTGTTTCGGTGCAGGCTACAACAGAACCGCTGTGACGGGGCCTTATCACTGAGCATCTGCACATCCGTTGTTGTCGAGTAGCCGGCAATCTTGAAGTTACCCTGTGGGCTGGTGAAAGTCTCTGGTTTGCCGGTCATACGAGACGAACCAGGGTTTGCTTCCGCTTATGTTAATGGCACATGGCTTTCTCGCACGTGACAGAGTAGAGGAGGTTGCAGCGAAGGTCCGAACTCAGGCGAGAGTCATGAGCAAGGGGAGGCAAGGTATGAACTCAACCAAAACGACAGCAAGGATCGCGGGTCTGCTGTACCTAGTGAACGCGGTGACCGGCTTTTTCGGCATCATCTATGTTCCCGGCAGACTGATCGTTTCTGATAACGCGGCTGCGACGGCCAGCAACATTCTCGCTTCCGAGAGGCTTTTCCGCCTCGGCGTCGTCTCGGAGCTGATTTGCGCAGCCGAATTTGTCTTTCTGCTGTGGGTTCTTTACCGACTACTCAGCGCAGTGAACAAGACGCATGCGTCGCTGATGGTGATCTTTGGTCTGGTCTTCGTTCCCATTATGTTCGTGAATACGCTAAGCGAGATCGCTGCCCTGACGCTCTTGCGCGGCTCCGATTTCCTGTCGGTGTTCGACCAATCACAACGTCAATCCCTGGCCATGCTGTTCTTAGGTTTGCATCGCTACGGGTTCGTTGTCGGCTGGATGACTGGCCTCTACCTTTTCCACTTCGGGGTTCTTGTATTTAAGTCGGGTTTCCTTCCTCGCATCCTGGGTGTCCTGCTGATCGCTGCATGTTTCGGCTACTTGGCGGATAGTCTTACGCCATTGCTTCTGCCAAGTTACGAAGATGTTGTGGGCTGGATTGCGAACATCCCGTTGACCCTGGGGGAACCCGCGATAATCTTGTGGCTCTTAATTCGGGGAGCAAAGGATCAACCATTGAAAGCTGCAGCATAAAAGTGAGTCGAATTCTGGCGATGCGCTTCACGTTCGACGATTCTGAGCGAGTAGTCGACAATCCGGAAGTAACCTATCACCTTTTCGAAGTCAGGGACGTGAGGTCTTCGGACAGGTGGTCCATTCAAGCCTGGTTTTGGCTTGAGTGGGGCAATTCCACTGCTGATGAGAGCCTTCCCACTGCGCGTTCCCGCTTTCTCGCGGTCCATTCAGATTCAATTTGAATGTGTCCCTATGTCCATGTTGCGTAATGAAGAAAACTGCCCCACTTTTTGGTCTCATTGGGGAATTGAGGAACGTTGCAGGCTGCCTTCGAGATGTATTCAGCCCAAAAAAGGAGAAGGACCGCCACGAACGGCGGCCCATTCTCCTTTCACGCAACGTCTGGGGGTATCAGTGACTATGCGGCTTCAATCTTGGTTACGTGAATCGTGTTGTTTGCAGCTTCCAGCGTTCCGGTTACCTTCACTTGTTTGCCGTCGTACTTCTTCGCTTCATCCTGGTTGTCAAGGAAGTGTCCGGATAAGTGGCCGTCCGTCGTTTGGCCGGTAACCAGAGCGTACTTTCCGTCCTGGAGCTTGAGGATCTTACCCGTGAATGTTTTGCTTTGCTGCTCCTGTTGCTGTTGGCTCTGATCTTGGTTGTTGCTACCTTGGGCAGGTAAGCCGGGGGTGAATGCACAGAGGACTGCCGCCATGAGAAGTGGGATAGTCCCTTGAAGCTGATTGCCTTTTTTCATTATTCCTCCTCCTTTCTGTCTATTCACTTGCATTCAGTTAAGACGATCGCCCTGTCAACGAATGTCAAGCGTCCTCGAGGAATCTTCTTCGCCCCTCCTGACAGAAGCGCAGGACCTGCTCAGGAACGCAGTACCTGCTCAGAGGCGAAGTACCGGATACAGGTTGCCCATCCGCGTTTTTTCGCACAGCTGGAAACACAACCGCAACTCGTTGATTCTACGGATCACGGATCGCCCAGGAAGCGCGCCTTTCATCAAACTTTCACCGGAGTGAAAAAGCAGAGGTCTTTGGAACTTGGGTTGTCACCGCTGGCCGGGTGGCCCATTCAAGCCTGGTTTTGGCTTGAGTGGGGCAGTTCCACTGCCGACGATGCGCCCTACTGTTGATTCCCGCTTTACAGGATTGCAGCTTCTCCACAAATCGCCGATGGTGGGATATTGAAATCGCAGTTCAGAGGATCCAGAAGCAGCAGGTTTTCCGGACGGCAAAAGGCGGCTCGCCTGTCCCGGGTTCAGGCGCAATTTCCTACCCGAAACTTCACATCCTTCTTCGCTGCTGGCGAGTGGCAGCTGCCGCGATTCTGGTAGATCGCAACTGAGCACATCCGGCAGCCAGAGCCTGCAAAAATTCTAGGGTGTCAAATACGAGCTCACGATGGTGATTCCGCAGCTGCGCAGTGGTCCGAACGCCATCGTCCACTGACGGATCTTGCGCGCTCACGGGCTTTACATCTCGTCGGCCCTGCCAGTTTCTCTTCGACCAGTCTGACTCCAGCCATGCCTTCAGATCAGCAACGCGAGCGATGACTGCGCTTTTTGCGGCTGCCCCCTTCGGTCTACGCACGGGGAGTCCGTATATCTGCTCCCAACGCTGCACAGTACGGACGCCTCTACCGAGATAATTCGCAATGTCCTTCCAGCACGTAAGCACTGCATCATTCGCAGTCGCACGAACCCCCGCGACCTCTATGCTGCCTTCCGGTACGTCCGGTAGATCGCCAAAATGGCGATTCAGTCGCTCACGCAGGACGGTTAGCCTTTTCATCAGAAACTCATACTGCCCCCGAGTCAAGGTCGTGCGCGGAAGAAGCTCCACGATGGTGTTGTAGGCATCGCTGGCGGCCTGAAACCTGCGCCCACGGTCCGCTTCCCTGGCTGAATCATCCTCCGCCCTGCTAAGGAAGGTTAGCGCCGCTTGTGAATCAATCAACAGAAAATCAATGACTACCGCATTTGCCTGTTCCTGGATTTCTTCGATTGGACTCATTGGGTTGCCCGATAGGTTTGGATGCTGAACTTTCACACATGGGGGGACCTTTCTTTTATGCCGCAGAGTTGCTGGGCTTTGCTCCTGGGAGCCGATGGCGAGCGTTGAGATTTTGGGCGCACTGAAATCTGGCGATCTGCAAGACGTTGGCCTCCGGCAGCAAATGCTGTTTCGACTGTGCTGGACGCCTTAAGCGATTCATCAAGATGACGCACTCTGCTATCCAGTTGAGCAAGCAGCCTCAGAAGTTTTTCTGTGGCATCCGGCGAAATGTGGTCAGGCTCGTGGATATGGCGTCTGACTACCTCGACGTGTCGCCAAAGCGTGGACATGCTATGACGAACGGACTCAATCGAACCCCACTTCGATTTCATTTCCAAAAGGTCGCAAATGTTAAGTGCAGAGATAATTTGCGCGCGAATGGAATCGGTGCGGACCTTCTGCGATTGCTGCCGCAATTGATATGCGAGGCGAATCGGAGCTATCGCATCATTCATTTGCTTACCTCCCTCCTAGGGAGGGAAGGCAGGACTTGATCGAGAGTTGTCTCTACCACCTCTAAACTTCATTCTGGTCGCGGAATGACGAAAAACGCAACCTCCCAGTGAGTTCCACTTCCCTTATTCAGGCCCAATTTCTACGCGACCCTCTCTCGTCCTGTTGGCTTCCTTCAGTTCTCCCGTGCGGCGGCTTCCAGCGCGGGCAGGTCCATCTTGATCATCCCCATCATGGCTTCCATGGCTTTGGGGTGGCTGATCAACTCGCCGATATTGCGCGGCACAACCTGCCAGCACAGGCCGAAGCGGTCTGTGAGCCAGCCGCAGGCCATGGGTTTGCCGCCTTCGACCAGCTTGTCCCAGTAGCTGTCGATCTCTTCCTGCGAGTCGCAGCAGACGAAGAACGAGAAGGCGGGATTGAGTTGATACGCGGGGCCGCCGTTGAGAAAGACCATCTCCTGACCTTCAAGCTCAATCGTGATGGTTGCAATCTTGCCCGCGGGCCAGGGGCCGACGCCTTTGGAGCGCAGCTCGTCGAGCTTGCGCGCGTGCGGGAAGACGCTCAGATAAAACTCGGCGGCCTCTTCGGCGTTGTCATTGAACCAGAGGAATGGGGCAACTTTATTCATGACTGGCATGGTATCAGTCCTGTGATTGCCGATTTGCTTTACAGAGTAGAAGGCGCAGCTACAATGGTGCTTCGTAAATGTAGAGACCCTCTTCCGATGGGAGGAAGACATGCTTCGTTTGACTCCGTTCCTGCTTTTTGACGGAAACTGCGCCGAGGCCATGAAGTTCTATTCCGCCTGTTTCGGCGCCGATCTGACCCTGACGCGACTCGGGGACACTCCGATGAAGGAGCAGTTTCCCGCGACGCAGCACCATAAGATCGTGAATGCATATCTGAAAAGCGCCGCGATTGAGTTTTCTGCCACGGATTGGCTGCACCCCACACGAAAACCGCAACAGGGGAACACAACGGCGATGTATGTCACCTGCACAGAATTTCATGATCTCCGGGGCATCTTCGACAAGCTGTCAGACGGCGCAGACAGAGAGTTTCTGGTCGACCTCCGGGACATGCCATTCGGAGCGTATGGCCGGCTGACCGACCGGTATGGTGTGGAGTGGTTCTTCAGGGGAGAGAAGCCTGTCTCGTGATTTGGGCCGTGATCCGTTCAAGGCCTGACGATCATCTTTCCTACGGCATCGCGATATCCACTTGCTATGGCGAAGGCCTCATCGATCTTCCCGATCTCCCGTCTGTGTGTAAGCAGAGGCGCAAACCAATCAGCATGTGCATCGAGTAACTCCAGAGCCTCGGGTGTCTCATGGTTCGATCTGCGCACGTTGAAAATGGTGAGTTCCTTACGCCTCATCGCTGACCCATCCAGCGATACAAAGGGCGTGGAATGGATGCCTGTCAGTACGACACGACCAGCGTTGCGAGTCATCTGAATCGCCTGGCTGGTGGTATGTTCTCCGGCTGCGCAGTCAATCGCGCAATCAACACCGCGCCTACCTGTATTTCTGAGGATTTCCTCAACGGCTTCTCCGGGTTCGAGTACAACATCTGCGCCGATTCCTCTGGCCAATTCGCGGCGATGCGCCAGCGGTTCCACAGCCCAGATTCGTGCTGCCCTCGCAGTCCGGAGCGCGGCAATCGTCAGAAGTCCGATGGGTCCAGCCCCGATAACGGTTACCGTTTCGCCCGGCTGGATTGATGCGAGGCGCAGAGAATGCAGAGCAACCGCGAGAGGCTCGGCCAGAGTGGCTTCATCGAACGACATCCTGTCAGAAATGGGAAGGAAGTTGGCAGCCGGCAAGTTGATCAACTCACGAAAAAAACCAGGATGGTGAGGGTTGCTCAGGAAGCGGATGTTCGCGCACACGTTGTGGTGGCCGCTCAAACAGAATTCACAGTGATAGCAGTAAAGCGCGGGCTCAAGCGCGCCGCGGTCGCCTGCCGCGAGTCCTGTAACACCGGCACCCGTCTTCACGATCCTTCCCGCGGGCTCGTGCCCGAGCACCATGGGATAAACATTGGGAGTGCTGCCCACAGCGCCTTCGGAGTAGGCGTGTAGATCGGAGCCACAGATGCCTACGGCCTCGATCCGGACCTGCACTTCGCCTGGCGCGGGATCTTCAAGCGGCATCTCGACAAGCCGGAATGTCTGAGGACCAATGAGTTCCGCAGCTCGCATCGAATACTCTTCTCCGACGATACCTCATCCGCCGGTGTGAACCCAATCGAGATTCGCGAGGTCTTCCTGTGTGTCAATGTCGATGCCGCCGCCGGGAAATTCGACGGTGGAAATTTGAGCGGAGAAGCGCTGGATTACCAGGCGCGCGCCTTGATCGCCCGCGACTTTTAATAAATCAGGGTAGAGCTGCTTGTCGAAGATGGCAGGTACGCCGAATCGGCCAGCGTAGCTCGATGCAGTGATCAGGGAGTTCTTTTCTGCTCCGACGCGCAGCAGGCGGGAGAGAATGTCTACCGAGAGAGATGGCTGATCGCAGAGCAGGATCAATGTTTTTTGCGGCTCGGGCGTCTCGTTCATCATCGTGCGGATTCCGCTGCGCAGCGATGAAGCCATGCCGGATTGCCAATCCGGATTGAGCACCGGTTTTGCTTCCAGATCGTGAAGCTCCTTGGACATGCGCTCGGATTCAAATCCAAGAACGACAAAGATCGGGCTGCAGCCGCCCTTCGCTGCAAGCCTTACCGTGCGACGCAACAGGCTCTCGCCATCGATCTCCAATAGTTGTTTTGGTTGGCCCAGCCGGGTAGAAGCCCCCGCTGCGAGTACGATGGCCCCGCAGCTAGACGGCGCCGCGGCATTAGACATGGTTAAGAGCGGTATGGATGTGCTCGCGCAACTGCTTCTTCAGCGACATGCCCTGCCGCCCATTCCGCACCGCAACGATTTCCGTCACGATAGAAAGCGCAATGCTTTCCGGCGTGTGTGCGCCAATGTCGAATCCCACCGGAGCATACAAACAAGCCAGGCATTCTTCAGGAGTCATGTCCAACTGCGCGGCAATCTCTCCTACCAGCCGTTCCGTGCGCTGACGCGGCCCGAGAACGCCCAGATACTTCGGTTTGTGCGGGAGCAACTGCCGCAGGATCGCCCGGTCCTGCTCATAGCTGTGCGTCAGCAAAACGAAAGCGTCCTCAGCGTCGATAGATAATTCCCACAACGGCTCAGCTTGGTCATAGTCAAGCACAACGGTGCGGTCCGCCTGCCGGAAGCGTTCGCCGCGAGCCAGTTGCGAGCGCCCGTCGGCGACAGTCACATGCCATCCCAGCGTGTGTGCGAAGTCCGCGAGCGGTTTCGCGTCATCGCCCGCTCCGAAAATCGTCAACGCCGCACATGTGGGGACATATTCAACAAAGACTTCGGTTGCGCCAAGCGTCGCGTAGAAAGAATGCCGCGCATCAAACGCGCGTATTGTCAGATCACTAATATCCGATAAAGCCGCAGACGCGGGCGACCGGAATACCGTATCTCCATCCTGAGGCTGCACCAGCAGCGTCAATGCATGATCTGTATCCGTAACAATTACAAATGGAGTCCGCGCGCTCAGGTTCGTGTCCAGCGCATTCAGCACCGCGTGAGCAGCCTCGCCGCGTTCCAGCAGAACATATACAGTACCGCCGCAGCCCAGCCCATACGGCGCAGGAGAATCATCATCGAAAAAGCTGCTGTAACGCTGGATCATCGGCCCGTTTTCAGTAAGCCACCAGGCCTTCTTCATGACCTCGGCTTCCAGACAGCCGCCACTGACCGTTCCCGCGCGCCGACCGCCGCGCGTGAGCAGCATGCGCGCTCCCGGCTTGCGATACGACGAGCCTTCGACGCGCACAACAGTAGCCAGGCAGACCTCTTCGTTCCCGGCCTGCGCCGCGCGCCACAGCTCTACGATTTGTCGCAGCTCCGGCATGGCTATGCGTCCAGTTTATTCTTGGACGACGGCTTTCACCAGATTGCGCGGGTTGTCCACGTCGATGCCGCGCAGCACGGCGGTAAAGTACGCCATCATCTGCAGAGGAACAACTTCGAGGATCGCAAGCAGGTATTCGCTGGCATGCGGCACCGGGACCGCGAAGTGCGCAAGCTTCGGCACTTCGTCATCGCCTTCTGACGCCAGCGCCACAATCTCAGCGCCCTGCGCCTGCATGTCTTTCATCAGTTGCAGCGTCTTTTCATAACGCAGAATGGAATCCGGATCGCCGCGGTCCTGCGTGGCAATCATCACCAGCGGCGCGTCTTTGCTGACCAGCGCGTTCGGACCGTGCTTCAACTCGCCCGCCGGGTAGCCCTCGGCCTGCACATACGCCGATTCCTTCAGCTTAAGCGCTCCTTCGCGAGCAATGGCGTAATGAATTCCGCGTCCCAGGTAGAGAAAGCCGCGCGCGTTGCGCGTATGCTCGGCGACCGCGTGCAGGTGCTTTTCCCAGCCCTCCAGCGACGACTCCAGCAGCCGCGGCAGTTCTTCCAGTTGCGCAATCAGATTTGAAACAGCGTGGCCCGTCATCCTGCCGCGCAGCCGCGACATGGAAAGCGTCAGCAGATAGAGCACCACAAGCTGCGTGGTAAAGCTCTTGGTCGCCGGAATCGCCTTTTCCCGCCCGGCCACCGTCGGCAGCGAAGCCGCGGCCTCGCGCGACATCGTTGATTCGGCATTGTTGGTAATAGCAACTGTCGAAAGTCCGCGCGACTTGCCTTCGCGCAGCGCGGCCAATGTGTCGGCGGTCTCGCCCGATTGCGAAATGACGATAACGCCGGGGTCCTGCAGCGTGTGGGTCGAGCGGTAGCAGTATTCGCTGGCGTACTCCACGTCGACCGTCAGCCCGGCCAGGTCTTCGAGCATAATCTCGCCCGCAAGGCCGGCGTGGCGGCTCGATCCGCTGGCGGCAATCACCACGCGCTGGTGCCCGCGCAACGCTTCGGCGACGGCGGCAAATGCCTCCGGGTTGAGCGCGCCATCGGCGACGTAATTGCGGATAGTGGCGGCAAGAGCTTCGGGCTGCTCGTAAATCTCACGCAGCATGGCGTGCGGAAAGTTGCGCGGCATGGCCGTCCTTTTAGTTCCCTCAGGGAATGTGTGCAGCCCTATTCTCTCGCATCCCAACCTGTATGTACAACTAGAGAGGTTGGACCAATCCGCACCTTCGCGGGTTGCTCATGGTGAGAGGCCCACACTACGCCATCAAATGGAGACGTACAGTCTGCTTTAAGCATGATTCGTCTGCGCCAGAGATACAGTCTCGGAGATACTGTTTTCGAGGAAGGCGTTGACGGCTGAATCGACTCCCGGGAAGATTCGATCCTTGCCTAATCGATCCGTAAATCCGCTGCGATCCAGAAGATCGTGGACTCTGTCCGTGACACGCGCAAGATAGAGCACGATATTTGACTCTCTCAATTCGGTGCGAAGTTGCTCCAGCATTTCCAGGCTGGTGACATCTATTTCCGGAGTGGTTTCAAGGTTGATCAGAACAGCATGCAGTGGCACTCCCGCTGGTTTGGTCAATTCACGCAAGCGGTTGTGGATACGATTCGCGTTTGCGAAGAAGAGCATGCCATTGGGTCTGACGATCAAGAGATGCGGAATCTGCTCGGCCTCGGGATGACGCTCGACATCTATGAAATTTCCAGGCGAACCAGGCAATCTTCCGAGTACGGAATCCTGCGGAATACTTAGCTTCCACATCACTATGACCAGTGTTATGCCAACCGCGAAAATCAGCCCTTTGAGAATCCCCATCTGCAGGACGCCAACCAATGCAATCAGCGAAATCCAGATACTGCCGGTGCGTAGCCTGGCGTAGTACTTGAGCGTGCCAATATCTGCAAGGTGAGCTACGGCATGAACGACAATTGCGCCCAGAACCGCCTCGGGCAAATTGCTGATCAGAGGCAGCAGGAATGCGAGCGTGACGCCCACAAACACTGAGGATGTAATGGTCGAGAACTGCGTGCGCGCACCCCCGCTATCATTGGCCGCTGTGCCGGACATGCCTCCGCCTACTACAATCCCTCCGACCAGGCCCGACGCAATGTTGGCCGCACCCATGGCGCAAAGTTCCTGATTCGGATTAATTTCATACTTGTGTTTTGAGGCAAAGGTGCGAGCCGCCGCAAGCGCTTCAGCCGTTAGCACGAGCACAATCCCGATGGACCCCACAAAGATTGCCGCCAGATTGTCTTCGCCTATCCTTGGCAGTCGCAGCGAAGGCATGCCTGCTTGAATTGTGCCGACAACCTCGACATGATGCTGTTTCAGACCAAGCCACGAAGCAGACAGAACACCGAGTACCAGCACCACCAGCGCCGACGGTATTCGAGGAGCGAATACTTCGAGAAGAAACATTACCGCTATCGCCGCCGCACCGACTGCGCATGTCCAGGGATTCATTTGTTGAATGGAAGCCAGAGCATGATAGGTCTGATGAAAGAAATTTCCCTGACCTCCCGAAATACCCGTGAGTTTATGCGCCTGCTTCACCATGATGGTAAGGGCCAGACCAAAGACAAAGCCTTTGAGGACTGGCCTCGAAATAAACTCGGATACAGACCCCAGCTTCAGCAATCCTCCAGCTAGGAAAATGAGGCCAACCGCAACGGTTGTAGCAGAAGCAAGCAGGACATATTGCGCGGGGTCACCCACTGCGAGAGGCGATACCAAAGCTGCGAGCATCGCTGCGGAAGATGAAGTTGAAGTAACTGCAAGCTGACGGGATGTGCCAAAAACGGCATAAACAAACATGCCTGCTGCCGCAGCATACAATCCCATCTGTGGGGGAACCCCCGCTATGCCTGCATAAGCCATTCCCTCAGGCACAAGAAGACCGGCCAGTGCAATTCCGGCGAGGATATCCAGCCGTGTCGACGCAGCCGAGCAATTCGGCAACCAGCCGCTGATAGGAAAGAGTCGGGATATGCTCCATTGAGACATTCGCCTCTCCCGAAAACAATACCCTCACTCAGCCATTGATTCGATTCAATCCTACACTCCATCCGCGGTGAAACAACTCCCAAATTATCCGACGGCAATAGGCTTGAGAAATGGACTCCCGCCTCTTGCTGTCGATTAATGTGCCGGAATTGTGACCACAGGTAGATTTTGCCGAGGACCTGTATCGATCATGGTGAATAACTGCAACAAATGTGCAAAAGACATCTTCGAAACAAGATCGTCGTCGTCGATCCAGAACCAATTGTTACGATAACGAACAGTCACAAAGGGGTCGTTTGGTTTCTGTTTTGAGCTTCGTACACGAATGATCGGGGTGATCCCTGGCACGTCGTGTCCGGTCTCAAAGCCTGGGAATGCCTTGTGTTGGGCTTGATCCTCCGGGGGAACCTCCACTTGCGCCGCCATATCCTTGATCAATTCAATGATTGAGCGTGTCTGGACTGCGACTTCTGTATCGCTGGAGGGCAACGGAGCGGATGTTAGCCGAAATTCCGTGACCGCTGGGTTCAAATGCAACAACCGCCGCAATTCAGCAATATCAGCCTGAATCTCGGCTGGGATGTCTTTGGTACGAAGCGTAAGGATCTCGGTCGTCTCCTTGCTCGCGTTCTCTTTGACATAGAGCCTGACGGCCCCTGAGAGCTGAATGTCTCGCATCAGTGCCCTCACTCGATGAAAGTCGGGGTCAGCGGGCCTAATGCCGTTCAGGCTGACGCTTTGATTTCTCAGGCCGTTGATGGATGTGAATGTCTCAAGCAGAATTGAATCGGCGGGCAAGCCATTCTGCATGGCTGTGAATAGCTCCTCGGGCGCCAGGGGGGTGATCAGCCCCTTGATGTAGGCGTTACCGGTCAACGGAGTGTAGGTAATTGTCGGGCTGTTGGACAACCCTACCGTACCACCCAGCGTCGCATTGCTGCCTCCACTCGGCGTGATTGTTCCGCCAACCATTCCGGTCTGTGCCAGCGTGTAACTGGCCACAATGTTTCCCACATCAACAAAGATAGGCGGGTCGATGTAGCGTTTTTTAACGATGTTCAACAGTGTCTCCTCTTTCCAGGAATCGGAGAGGGAGGCGCTGTATGCGGCACGATCGTGGGGTAGCGACTGCGGCCCCATCTTGGAATGGAGACATCCTGTCAAGCAGCAGACAAGAACGAATGAGGCCATCACCAATGGTGTGGTCATCATCCGTATCGCGCAAGGTCTTGAAGACATCATTAAGCTCCATCGATTACAGCGACGAGGAACGTCGATGGTTGCGGTTTGTCGTCTTCCGGCGCTAGCAAATGATTTTAGACCTATTTCAAGGTGAATCGCATCTCCTTTTTGCTGAACTATCTCCCTGCTATCACAACCACCCGTTTCGTCTAGGTACAACTCGTGCATCCTCGGAGAGCAAATCTAGGCTTATACTTGTGCCGGGCCATCTTCAACGATTCGCTGTCATTGTTCGCGATAACGCATCGCGAATAATTGCAGTCCCCATCCACGGAATTGGAAGGAGATTGCTATGATCCAACAAAAGACTTGCTATCGACTCACGAGGGCGGTATTCACCCTTATCACTGCGGCTCTGTGCTTCGTCTCATTGGTAGCGCGAGCGGATAGTGAAAGCGAAAGAATCACCGACGCCGGTCGGGTATTTCAGGAGCTTATCACCGGGAACCCTGGCATACCCCAAAACCTGCTGAACAAGGCCGATTGCATCATCATACTGCCATCGGTGAAAAAGGCCGGGCTCATCGTCGGAGGCCAATACGGCAAAGGAGTCATGAGCTGCCGAAGCGGTGCGAACTTTAATGGCAAATGGAGCTCACCGATCATGATGCAGTCCAGCGGTGGAAGCTTCGGTCTCCAGATTGGCGGAGAAGCAACGGACTTCGTCGTCCTCGTGATGAATTCCGACGGTGCGCGCTCGGTGATGAAAGGCAGGGCCAAGCTCGGTGGGGATGCCAGCGTTGCGGCTGGTCCTGTCGGGCGCGATGCGGAAGCTTCAACGACTGCTACGATGCAAGCCCAGATGCTTTCCTACTCCCGTGCGAAAGGCGTTTTTGGTGGCGTTTCGCTCAGCGGAACCTCTTTAGGCCCTGATGATGGCGATAACGAGAAGGTATACGGGAAGAAAGTCTCAGGACCGGAGATCTTTTCGGGAAGCGTACAGGCACCTGCATCCGCTCAGGTTCTACTATCCGAGTTGCATAAAGCCTCGCCGCAGAAACTTGCTAAGTGAAAGTCCTGATTCGCCTTGCAACGAAGAGTCCCCTCTAGGGTGGAAGTCAGCAAGCACCGACTTTCCTACCCCAAGGGTCGGCTTGGTGAAACTGGGGCGCTGAATGAGGCCACCACCAAATGGTGTGGTCATCATCCGTATCGCGCAGGGTCTTGAAGACGTCATTAACCTCCATCGATTACAGCGACGAGGAACATCGATGGTTGCGGTTTGTCGTCTTCCGGCGCTGGCAAACACGTTACTTTGAGGTGTTGCGGTTGTCTGCTGTCAATTTTGCTAGTTGCTCTGCCACTCCCTGCCCCCCGATACTTATCGGATTCAATGGACTTCTCGCGACTAAAGCGGCTGGCTGTCTTTTCGGGCTCAGAGCAGGAGCAGCGTGCCAAGCGTCGCTACTTGCGTATCGGTGGAATCGCGCTCGCGGTTCTGGTACTGATCCTGATCCTGCTTCCGCTCTTCATTAATGTGAACAGTTTCCGGCCAAAGGTGGAGTCGGAGGCAAGCGCGGCCTTGGGACGCCAGGTCACCGTCGGGAATCTGAGCCTGTCGATCTTCTCGGGAAGCGTTGGCGCGGAGAACATCGCTATCGCCGACGATCCCGCATTCAGCAAGTCGCCATTTGTGACGGCAAAATCGTTGAAGATCGGGGTTGAACTGATACCCCTGATCTTTTCGAAGCAACTCAACGTAACTGACATCACGCTCGACGAACCGCAGATCATGTTGCTAAAAGCTGCAAACGGAAAATGGAATTTCTCGAGCCTCGGTGGAGCTTCCACGAAAAGTGAGCCCGCGAAAAGCGAAGGAGCGAAACCGGCGAATTTCTCGATAGCGAAACTGAAAGTGAGCAACGGAAGGTTGTCTGTAGGCAAGGCAAACTCTGCCGCCAAGCCGGCAATCTACAATAATGTAAACATCACGGTTACGAATTTCTCTTTCACCTCGCAGTTCCCCTTCGAGTTAACAGCGCAGCTGCCCGGAAGCGGTGATGCCAGCATCTCGGGGAAAGCAGGTCCCATCAATGCTGCGGACGCCTCCAAGACTCCGTTGGAGACGACGGTAAAGGTGAGCAACATGAACATCGCTGGCTTGGGCATGATTGACCCTGCCAGCGGCATTGCAGGAATTGCGGACTTTGATGGGACGCTGAATTCCAATGGTAGCCAGGCTAAACTCGTGGGTCTATTCACCGGCAACAAGATGAAATTCTCGCCTAAAGGCACCCCGGCTCCGAAAACGGTAACCATCCGGCAAAGCGTCGATCTCGATCTCGACAGGCAGAGTGGAACCATCAGCCAGGGCGATATTGCTATCGGCAAAGCGCAAGCGCATCTGACGGGAACTTTTCAAACCCAGGGCGAGGCAGAAGTAGTCAACCTGAAACTTAATGCGCCCAACATGCCGGTAGATGAACTGCAGGCCATGTTGCCGGCGATGGGGGTGGTCCTTCCGTCAGGATCACAACTGAAAGGTGGGACGCTATCGGCGGAACTCGGAATCACAGGAACGCTGGACAAACTGGTGATCACAGGACCAGTCCGGCTCGCCAACAGCCAGTTGGCCAACTTTGACCTGGGGGCGAAGTTGGGAGCACTGTCGGCATTTAGTGGCAAAGCTGCATCGAGCCGCGACACATCGATACAAAACGCCAGCCTCGATGCACGCGTAGGGCCGGAGGGCACACAGGCAAATAACATCAATCTCACGGTGCCAGCGATCGGTGTCGTCACGGGGGCGGGAACCATCAGTCCAGCTGATGCACTGGCTTTCAAGATGGTGGCCAACCTGAGTGGGGGAATGGCGGGTGGGCTAACGAAAGTTGCCGGAATAAGCGGCGGCCAGAACGGAATTCCCTTCGCGATCGAAGGAACCACCTCAAGCCCGAAATTCGTTCCGGACGTGGGTGGAATAGCCGTAGGCTTGGCAAAGGGTGAACTCGGTAATGTTGCCAAGGGACAACCGGCAGGAGGTGCACTCGCCAAAGGTGTAGGTGGATTGCTGGGACATAAGAAGCCGTAGGGAGGGCGCTGATGCAACTCAGAAGAGTGACTCCAGTTCTTGTGGCGGCCTTTTTGCTCTCTTGTTTGACGAGTGCAGCGGATTCACCCGATCAGAAGAGGGACAAGAGTCGTAAGATGGCAGCCCAAACCCTGCAGGATTTGTACAAGCTGCAACCGACGTCTCAGGCGGCCATCCAGAAAGCGTCCGGATACGCCGTTTTCAACAACATGGGAACGAACCTGTTGCTACTGAGTACGGCGCGCGGCGCAGGAATCGCCGTCAACAACAAGACCAGGCAGGAAACGTTCATGAAGATGATTTCGGCCGGCGCTGGTCTGGGCATCGGCGTAAAAGATTATCGGGTGATCTTCCTATTCGAGACCGGTAAGGCATTGGCAGATTTTCTCAACTCAGGCTGGTCGGGTTCGGCACAAACAGACGCTGCTGCCAAGGCGGGTTCGAAGGGTGAGGCTTATTCCGGAGCGGTGGAAGTTGCTCCAAATGTATGGGTCTACCAGATTACCAAGAATGGTCTCGCACTCCAGGTAACCCTGCAGGGCACGAAGTATTACAAGGACGACGACCTCAACAAACCATAGGTCGATCCCTCTCCAGAGCTACAGCGTAAATCAGTCGCACTTTTTGAAATAAGGAGGCTAATGGCACTGAAATCGCGCCATTACAGTGTCGCTGCCTGGCTGATTCCATTGTTGTATGCCACTGCGGCCCTGGTCGTAGGTTTTACTGTTCCCCGACTCGCATACAACGTCTTGCCCGGCTTGGTTTCTACCGTCAGCGTAAATGCGGCGATCGGCATTTACTCGGCAGTTGCTTCCGGCATGATCGCGCTGACAGGCATCGTTTTTTCTCTCACTTTCGTGATGGTGCAATTCAGCGCGACCGCCTATTCCCCTAGACTAGTTCTCTGGATTGCACGAGATCCGGTCGTGTCCCATTCCCTGGGCGTATTTACGGCGACTTTTCTCTATGCCATTGCAGCCTTGGCTTGGGTCGACCGGAGCGGTTCTGGCGGGGTTCCGCTTTCGGGCACAGTTTTCGTGACGGCGTTACTTATTGTCAGCGTGGTTATGTTCATTTTCCTGATTCAGCGAGTGGGCATGCTTCAGGTAAACCGCATGCTCATTTTCACGGCGGATCAGGGACGCGAAATTATAGAGAATCTCTACCCGCCACTTGAGACGCTTCCATCTCAGACTTCAACAGAGATCACCCAGGCACCATGTTTTCAGACTCTTCTCCACTGCGGAAAGCCACGCATTATCCAGGCGGTGGACATTCCTGCTCTGGTCGGTATCGCCACCAGGAACGGGTGCATCATTGAATTAGTCGCGTCAGTGGGTGACGCCGCTCTGGAAGGCATACCCGTTCTCAGAGTTTTGGGTGTGGGCAAGCCGATTCCCGAAGACAGGTTGAGACTCGCGATCAGACTCGGCGCCGAGCGCACCTTCGAGCAAGACCCCAAGTATGCCATCCGTCTACTTGTGGACATTGCAATCAAAGCCCTGTCGCCGGCAATCAATGATCCCACCACTGCGGTACAAGCACTCGACCAGATTGAAGATCTTCTCAACCGCCTCGGTCGCCGTCGCCTGGAAATCGGATCGTTCTGCGATGCGGCTGGCAATCTCCGGCTCTTAATCAACTTCCCGGCATGGGATGATTTTCTTCGTCTCGCCTTGGATGAAATTTGCCTTTATGGTGCAAGCAGCGTCCAGGTCATGCGACGCATGAAGGCACTCGTTGCCGAGCTCATTTCCATCTTGCCTGAAGAGCGTCATTCCGCGCTTCGCGAATGGCAGAGGAGGCTGCAATCCACGATCGATCATTCCTTTGCCAACCAGCAGGACAAATTGGATGCATCCGCTGAAGACCGCCAGGGCCTTGGCAGCACGCGTCGCAAATGGAGCAATGAGTCACCCGATGTGCACGGAGTATAGTCACGCTCACGACTAGAAGATGTGCTTGATCCCCTTGCCGATGCCTTTGGCGATCTTCGCGGTCCCTTTCGTCGTGCCGACGGCTACTTCCTTGCCGGCGGATGCGCCGCCTTTTCCAACCGACGTCACCGCATCCACCGGATGCAGGGTAACCAGGTCTACGGCGCCTTTTCCCGTACCAGTCGCTAAACTGCCGGCGCCTTTAGCGGCGCCCTTGCCGATATCCCCGCTGTCGCTGGCAACCTCACCACCGGCGCTACGGGCTTTTTTCTCGTAGTGGTCAGAACCCGGTTGACTCTGACCTGGCAGAGCAACCGCCAGCGCGAACAGCAGGCATGTGATGAGTCCAATTTTGGTCTTCACAGATGCGCCTCGCTACTTGTCTATGATGCTTGAACCCAACTAAGGAAAAATACTCTCGAACAATCGACCGGCAAAACACGAGGGCGTCACCGTTCTCGGGTTAAACGGCTGAATTTTGCAATGGACTTGGCGTTAGATTTGCCTATACTGTATAGACAACTGTACTGGTTGGCTTATAAAGCGAAGTAGCTAGTCACCTCCAATGCCCGCTACGAACCTCGTGGTAATCGCCCCCGGCTGGGTGATGGCGGCGCCTACAACCACTGCGAAGGCGCCCAGGTCGAAGGCGCGGCGGACTTCCTCTGGATGGTGGATGTGGCCTTCGACAATGACGGGGAGGTGAACGAACTTGACCAGTTCTTCTACTAGCGTCCAGTTAATCGACCGCTGTCCAGCGGTTTCCGGGGTGTATCCGAACATAGTTGTTGCCACACCATCTGCCCCGGTCTGCTCGGCGGCGCGGGCGTCGTCGAGAGTGGCAATGTCGGCCAGGACTGGCAAGCGGAGTTCCTGCCGGATTCGGGAAAGCAATTGCGGCCAGGGTTCGGCCGTCGGAAAACGTCCGGCGCTGCAGTCTACGCCGATAACGTCGGCCCCGGCATCTGCGACGATCTTGGCCGAGGCAAAGTCGGGAGTGATGTTTGGAGCGCCTTTTTCAAATTGTTTGAGGATGCCGATGATGGGCAGGCTCGTTTCCCGGCGGAAAGCGGCGATGCAGTCGTGCCCATTCGCGCGCAGGCCGCCGGCCCCGCCGCGCAGAACGGAAATCGCAATGCGGCGCAGCGTGTCCGTATCGTCAAGCGGGTCGCCAGGGAGAGCCTGGCAGGAAACGATCAGCTTGTTTTTTAAGCTGGCCGGAAATGTCCCGGATGTAGTCATATTTTGGCAGCATATTAAACGATTGAGCGCAATGCACAGGACAATCGTTCGTATTACAAATACTTATGCCCTGCTAATCTGCGAACCGAGGAGCAAAGGTGCCTAAGAGCCGTACGACCAGCGAATCAACATTTCATCCATTGGACAAGAATGGATTTATTCCCCTTTACTTCCAGATCCAACGCGCCCTCATGGAGAAGATCCAGACGGGAGAATTGTCCGAGGGTGACCCTCTCGCCTCAGAAGAGGAGTTGTCGCGTGTCTACCAGGTAAGCCGCATGACCGCGCGCCAGGCGCTGCATGGGTTGAAGACCAGCGGTTACGCATTCAGCGAAAAGGGCCGCGGCACATTTGTGACTCGCCCCAAGCTCGAAAAAAATATCATGCACCTGCAGGGTTTTACCGAGGAGATGCGGCAGCGCGGCATGAAGCCAAGCTCGAAGCTGCTCGACCAGGCTGTCCGCGCGCCTAACGAAGATCTTCGCCAGCGGTTAAAGCTCGATACTAACGACAAGGTGCTGCACCTGCGCCGTCTTCGACTGGCCGACAGCATCCCGATGGCGATTGAAGACTCACACATTCCGCTAAAGCAGTTTCCCGGCCTCGACCGCATCGATTTTGGCCGGCACTCGCTCTACCAGACGCTGCGCGAACGCTATGGCGTGCGCGTCGGCTATGCGGACGAGATCATCGAAGCGCAGTTGGCGACGAAAGAAGAGTCGGAGCTTCTGACCATCCCGCGCAAATCCGGCATTCTCTCGATCACCCGCGTCATCATGACCACGCAGGAGACGCCGGTAGAAGCGGCGTGCTCGCGCTACCGCTCTGACCGCTACCGCGCTTCGATTCGCGTGCCAATGACCGCTATCGAATAATCTGGAACTAATGAAAGTCTGGGACGCGATCATAATCGGAGCTGGTCCGGCAGGCTGCGCCTGCGCGTATGACCTGGCCTCGGCCGGCAAGTCCGTTCTATTGCTCGACAAGGCCGAGTTCCCGCGTATAAAAGCCTGCGCCGGCGGCCTGACCATGAAGACCGTCCGCGCGCTGTGCTACTCCATCGAGCCGGTCGTGCGGCAGAGCATTGACCGCATGGTGTTGGAAGAGCGGGATTCTTCGCGCATTCCCGTGAAGAGCCGCAAGACAATCTGCGTCATGACCGAGCGGTCCGAGCTGGACGCTTTCTGCCTGGCGAAGACCATTGAGGCAGGCGCAGTCTTTCAGCGCATTCAAGGCATTACCGGAATCGATGAGCGCGCCGACGAAGTCGTCGTGACAACGCAGGACACAGTGTCGCGCGGACGCTTTCTCGTGGGGGCTGACGGCGTGAACAGCCAGGTGCGGCGCATGACCAGCGACAGCCCCTGGTTCCGAAAGGCTTTCGCGATTGAAGCCAATATTCCGCGCCATGCTCTGGATGAAGACCTGGTATTCGACTTCGCTCCAGTAGCGTCGGGTTATGGATGGGTTTTTCCCAAGCGCGACCATGTGAACGTCGGGCTCTACAGCCTTGACGCTGATGAGAAGCTCAACCGCACTCGCTTATCTACATATATTGCGAACAGGTTTGGGAATAGCGCGCGACCTGCAAACTTCATCGGCCAACATGCCGGATTCGGAGCGGCACAACATCATATAGATCGCGACCGCGTCTTTCTGGCCGGAGATGCGGGCGGCTTCGTCGACATGCTGACTGGCGAGGGAATTTACGGCGCTGTAATCAGCGGTCAGTCCGCTGCCGCCGCGATTCTCTCCGACCTCAACCAAAAAGCGCTCGCGAAAGAATCCTTTGTCCGTCTCACGGAAAATCTTCGGCAGAACCTCGGGATTGCCGAGCGCATTGCGACATCGTTTTATGCAAATCCGCAACGTGGATTTCGCGCGATGAAAATGCCTCTACTGCGCAGCGCGATTCTGAAAGGCTACGCCGACGGGCTCAATCTATCAGTGCTGGTCAAGACTGCGCGCCGCCTTCTTCCTGATCGCGCTTGATGAATCGAATGCCCAATTCAGAATAGTTTTTTCTCATCTCAGCGCAACAACGTCGATTCGGACGTATTCTCCTGCTAACATAAACACATCGCATTCATTCGCTAATTGCTAACCACAAGCAGCGGCCCTGTTTCATGAAATAACAGTTGCGCCGTCTTTTGAAGAAAACGCTGCATCCTGTGCTAGAATCTCGCTTCTGGCGCATCCTGAAAACTTCGGCTTTGTCTTTTCGCTCTGTTAGCCTAACTCCCCGCCTTCGGCGTGGTGAAGGAAGTCTGGAACGATGCTTACAAAGTGCCTTAGGTGCGTTTTTCTGTCTGCCAAAAGCTGGCTCCTGCTGGCAACGGTCTTTATTTGGCAGACGGCCTTCGCAGAGGGCCCGAGCGCGACACCCAGCATTTTTGCCCCGGCATCCACTCCCGCCAATTCCATTTATGGACTGTCCTTATTTGTGCTGTCCATCACCGGCGCCATCTTCGTTACGGTCGCCGGACTGCTCGCCTTCGTCATCTTCCGCTTCCGACAGCATGGACAGGATGACACCAGCGAGCCCGCGCAGATTTACGGCTCCACTCAGGTAGAGCTGGCCTGGACGGTCATACCTATATTGATCGTCGTCGTGCTCTTCCTCACCACCGCGCGCATGATCTTCGCCATTCAGGACGCGACCAAGCCCAAAGCCGCACTTGACGTAACCGCCATCGGCCATCAGTTCTGGTGGGAATTCAATTACCCGAAACTCGGCATTCATGCAGTCAATGAACTGCATGTGCCTCTAAGCAATCCCGAATCACCGACACCAACCTACATCAAGCTGCTCTCTGCTGACGTGATTCACAGCTTCTGGGTGCCGCAGTTGGCCGGCAAGACCGACATGATCCCCAACAATGTCAACAGCACATGGATCGATCCGCATCATCCCGGCGTCTATGTCGGCCAGTGCGCGCAGTTCTGCGGCGTGGAGCACGCGAAGATGCTGCTGCGCGTCTACGTTGACACTCCAGACCAGTTCGCGGCATGGGTGAAGAACCAGCAGCAGCCCGCCGTAAATGATGCAAGCGTGGCGGAGGGGCGGCATGTTTTTGAAACCCAGGCCTGCATGAACTGCCACACCATTGCCGGGACCGCGGCAACAGGGCGCTTCGGGCCTGACCTGACGCACCTGATGAGCCGCGACACGCTGGCCTCCGGCGCGATGGCCAATACCAAAGAAAATCTGCGCGAGTGGATCAGGAATCCCGACACTTTCAAGGAAGGTTCCCTGATGCCCGCTATGCAATTAAACGACCAGCAGCTCGACCAGGTAACCGCGTACCTGGAGACCTTGAAGTAGGAGCGCAACAGACCAATGGCAGATTCAACCTATCCGATTCCCGGCCCGCTTGAGACCACCCCTCGGCGCTGGTCACAGGCTGCCGTGCTGGAGTGGCTGAACAGTTGGGTGGTCACCGTGGACCACAAGAAGCTGGGCATCCTCTACATGGTCTATGCCATCTTCTTCCTGCTCGTCGGCGGAGCGGAGGCCATTGCCATCCGCATTCAACTCATTCAGCCGAATATGCACTTCATCTCGCCGCAGGTCTTCAACCGCCTCTTCACCATGCACGGCACCACGATGGTGTTTCTGGTGGGCATGACCTACATCTTCGGCTTTGCGAATTACCTTATCCCACTGATGATCGGCGCGCGCGATATGGCGTTCCCGCGCCTCAACGCACTCAGTTTCTGGCTGACATTTTTCGGCGGCATCCTGCTTTATTACAGCTTTATCGGCGGCGGCGGACTCTACGGCCAGGGTAATGCTCCTGACGTGACCTGGTGGGCCTATGCGCCGCTTACTTCGCGCGCCTTTTCGCCCGGCCACAGCACGGACTACTGGGCGCTCTCGCTCATCGTCACCGGTTTCGGCACCATCGGCGCGGCGGTCAATGTCATCGCCACCGCGCTCTGCATGCGCTGCAAGGGCATGACGCTGATGCGCCTGCCGCTGCTCGTATGGCTGAACATGGTCACCGCGTTTCTTGCGCTCCTCGCCATCACGCCATTGACCGCCGCGCAGATCATGCTGCTGATCGACCGTTACCTCGGCGGACATTTCTTTGACACGCAGGCAGGTGGGTCGGCGGTCATCTGGGCGCATTTCTTCTGGATCTTCGGCCATCCTGAAGTTTATGTGCTGGTGCTGCCTGCCTTCGCCATTGCCAACGAGGTCATTCCCGTCTTCTCGCGCAAGGCGATTTTCGGCTACCCGGCAATGGTGGCCGCTTCCGTAGGAATTGCGTTTGTGAGCCTCGGCGTATGGGCGCATCACATGTTCACCATCGGCATGACTTCGGTTGGCAATGCGTTCTTCGTGCTCTCGACCATGCTGGTGGGCATCCCCACAGGAATCAAAATTTTCAACTGGCTGGCGACCATGTGGGGCGGAAAGATTCGATTTGCCACGCCCATGCTGTTCTGCACCGCATTTGTTCTTCAGTTCCTGCTTGCTGGTCTCACCGGCATCATGCTGGCGGTGGCCCCTTGGGACTGGCAGTTGCACAACTCCTATTTTGTGATCGCGCATTTCCACTATGTGCTGGTGGGAGCCATCGTCTTCTGCATCTTTGCCGGAATCTACTACTGGTATCCCAAGGTCACTGGACGCATGTTGAGCGAGAAGCTGGGTAAGTGGCATTTCTGGCTCTTCATCATCGGCTTCCACGTTACGTTCGACGTGATGCACATCCCCGGCCTGCTTGGGATGCCTCGCTCCATCTATACCTATGGCGCCGACCGCGGATGGGGAACGCTGAACATGATCGTCTCCATCGGTGGGATCATCCAGGCCATCGCGGTGCTGGTTTTTGCCTGGAATCTTATCTGGTCGTACTTCAAGGGCAAGGAGGCCGGAAACGATCCCTGGGACGCCTGGACGCTCGAATGGGCGACGCCGTCTCCGCCGCCTGCCTATAACTTTGCGACCGACCCGGTGGTCACGAGCCGCCGTCCGCTGTGGGACTTGAAGCATCCGGATGATCCGGACTGGAAATACGAGTGATGAGCACAGTAGCGACAGTAGCGCAGGCAGAACATGAGCAGTGGGTGCAGCCCTCAAAAGGGCGCGTTGCCATGCTCTGCCTCATCATTGCCGAGTCGGCCATTTTCACTATTTTTGTAGTGGCCTACATCTACAACATCGGCCGCAGCCTCTATGGCCCCACGCCCAGCCAGGTCCTCGATGTCCCGCTCTTCAACACCATCGCCCTGCTCTCGAGTAGCCTCACCATTTGGCTCTCAGAGCGCGCGATTGAGCAAAACAAGGTCCGGACTTTCGGACTATGGTGGGGGCTGACTTTTGTGCTCGGCGCGATCTTTCTTGTCGGCACCGGGTTTGAGTGGAACAAGCTGATTTACCACGACGGACTGACGATCAGCACCAACCTTTTCGGCACCACGTTCTATTCGCTGGTCGGACTGCACGCCTCGCACGTCACTATCGGCCTGTGCGCACTCTTGATCGTGCTGCTGTTCACCATTACTGGCCACGTGAAGGAAGAGCACGCCGAGCGCATTCAGGTCCTGGCACTGTACTGGCACTTTGTCGACGCCGTCTGGATCGTAGTCTTCACCGTGGTTTACATCATTGGCCGATAGAGAGAGAAGCATGGACGCACACGAGCATTCCAATCCTTCAGGCGAGCACGGCGGCACGATCCATCTGCCTGCGCCGACCGCGTGGCCCATCGTGCTCGCCTTAGGCTTTGCGTTAATCATGGCTGGCCTGGTCACCAACGCCGTCATCAGCATTCTTGGTGCAGTATTGCTCGTTTCCGGATGCGCCGGCTGGTTCCGTCAGGTGCTGCCGCACGAAGCGCATGAAGACATTCCGGTCGAAGCGCACGAAGTCACAATCGCCTCCACGCGTACGCACGTGACCCGCATTGAAGTTAGCGAAGAACACCGCGCGCACCTTCCGGTCGAAACTTACCCCATCCTCTCCGGCATCAAGGGCGGCATCGCGGGGGGTATCGCCATGATCTTCCCCGCGCTGCTTTATGGCCTTATTAGCCAACACAGCATCTGGTATCCGGTGAACCTGCTCGGCGGCGCGGGCGTCGCCCATTGGACCAACCCAACAACGGCGGAAATCGCTTCATTTCACCTGTCGGCGCTCATCATCGCCACCATCATTCATGCCGCGGGAAGCATTCTGATCGGCCTTTTGTACGGGGCCATGCTGCCCATGCTGCCGCGCCATCCGATTATTCTCGGGGGCGTCGTCGCTCCGCTGCTCTGGACAGGGCTGCTGCATTCATCCCTCGGCGTGATCAACCCCGCGCTCGATGCGCGCATCAGTTGGGGCTGGTTCGTTGTCTCGCAGGTCACCTTCGGTCTCGTCGCCGGACTTGTAGTCATACGCCAGGGAAAAATACGCACCGGACAATCAATGCCGTTTGTGCTGCGCATGGGCATCGAAGCATCCGGCATTCACCCGGAAGGGGAGGACCGCCACTGATGATCGCGCGCGGATTCTGCGGCGGTATTCTCATTCTCTGCGGCCTGGCCATGCCCATGGTTCTGTCCGGCTGCAATCACACCGGCAAACCTGCCGTTGGCTCGGAAGCCCAGCGCCCCGACCAGGTCATGGACTTTTCCCGCCTCTACGCGGAGAACTGCGCAGGATGCCACGGGGCAGACGGCACGCATGGCGCGTCCCTTGCGCTGGCCAACCCTGAGTATCAGGCGATTGTGGACGAGGGCACGCTGACTGCTGCGATTTCTACTGGCGTAGACGGAACGCTAATGCCAGCCTTCGCAAAGAGCGCCGGCGGCATGCTAACTGACGACCAGATCTTCGCCCTCGTGGACGGCATGAGATCACATTGGTACAAGGCGGACACCCTGAAGGGACTCGACGCTCCGCCCTACAATACGGACAAAAAGGGCGACGTTGCGCACGGCCAGCAGGTGTTCACCGCGCATTGTGCCAGCTGCCATACGACAGGCGTACAGCAGAAGGATGCGAAACAGGGATCCATTACTGACGGCTCTTACTTAGCGCTGATCGGCGACCAGTCGCTGCGCGCCATCGTTATTGCTGGGCGTCCCGACATCGGCCATCCGGACTGGCGTGGCGTTCCCGGCGGCCCCATGAGCGACCAGGATGTGACCGACGTTGTGGCGTGGATCTCAAGTCAGCGGCAGAAGACGCCCGGCCAGCCGTATCCATCGCAGCCGTGAGCGCGAAGAAGGATGAGAGTTTATGAGTGAGAAGAAACAAGTGACACGGCGGACGGTGCTGATGGCCATTGGGTTTGCGTTCAACGCAGTCGTTGGCGCAGCCATCGCCATACCGGTCATCGGATACGTGCTGTCGCCCATCAAGAAAAAGAGCGCTTACCTGAAATGGATTTCCCTTGGCGCGCTGGACCAGTTTCCTGAAGGCCAGACGCGGCTGGCGACCTTCGTGAATCCATTCGAGCAACCGCAGGACGGCGAGACGGCCAAGACCCCCTGCTGGGTGCGGCATGTGAGCGGCGACACCTTTCAGGTCTTCGCCATTAATTGTGCGCACCTTGGTTGCCCGGTGCGCTGGTTTCCGCAGTCGGAGCTGTTCATGTGCCCGTGTCACGGCGGCGTGTATTACGCCGACGGTGAGCGGGCCTCGGGGCCTCCCGAGCGCGGCTTGTTTACCTATAACTACAAGATCGTAAAAGGCGAGCTGCACATCAACGCGGGCCAGATGCCCACCCTGGCGGACCAGGCCATGCTCGGGAAAGGGAAGTCTCCATGCCTCGGTTAAAGCGGCTCTACAACTGGTTTGAGATGCGCCTCCAGTTGGAGGGGCCGGTTAAGGAAGCAGTCCTGCATCCGGTGCCGAAGAAGACGGCGAGCTGGTTCTACGTTTTTGGCAGCGCCGCCACAACACTGCTGGCACTGCAGATTATTACCGGCATCTTCCTGGCTCTGATCTATGTGCCTTCCGGCAGCGATGCATGGAGGAGCCTCGACCAGCTCAATCATCAGCTTTATCTCGGCTGGTTCCTGCGCGCCATGCACGGATGGGGATCGAACTTCATGGTCGCCGTCGTGCTCGTCCACATGGTCCAGGTCTTTACCTTCGGCGCATATAAATTCCCGCGTGAGCTGACCTGGATCCTCGGCGTCTTCATGCTGCTCATGACATTGGGCATGGCCTTTACTGGTCAGGTCCTGCGCTTCGACCAGGACGCCTACTGGGGTCTCGGCATCGGCGCATCCATCATGAGCCGCGTGCCGCTCATAGGCGGCCCGCTGGTCGACTTATTGCTGGGCGGGCCTATCATTGCCGGAGCCACGCTGTCGCGGTTCTTTGCTCTGCATGTTTTCGTCATCCCCGGCATCCTGCTGCTTTTCACCGCCACGCATATCTGGATGGTGGTTAAGCTCGGCGTCAACGAGTGGCCGATGCCCGGCCGCATCGTGCGCCGCTCCACCTACCTGCAGGAGTATCACGAGCTCACCAAAAAAGATGGCCTGCCGTTTCTGCCTGACGCCCTCTGGAAAGATCTCTTCTTTTCTGCCGCGATTCTTGCTGCCGTTGCGGTCTGCGCCGTTGTCTTCGGGCCGTTTGGGCCGGGCGGGCAGCCTGACCCGACCATCATCCAGACCAACCCAAGGCCAGACTTCTTTTTCCTCTGGATATTCTCGATCCTCTCGTATCTGCCCCCGAGCCTCGAAACGCCGTTCGTGCTGATTGTTCCCATTATCGGCATCTGCATCCTGTTGGCGCTTCCGCTGGTGGCTGGGGAAGGCGAGAAGAGCTGGCATCGCCGTCCGGTGGCCATCCTGGTGCTGGTGACAGTCGCTGTTTCTTTTGGCGTCTTCACCCATCTCGGCACCCGCACCCCGTGGAGCCCGCACATGGACGCTTGGAGCAGCAATCCCGTTCCACCCAGGCTCATCCACGACGCATCGCCGCTGGTGCGTCAGGGCGCGGTTGTCTTTCAGGCCAAGCAATGCCGCAACTGCCATTCCATCGGCGGAACAGGCGGTGAGCGCGGCCCGGCGCTCGATGATGTGGCCACCCGCATGACCGAAGATCAGCTCATCCGGCAGGTGCTTCAGGGCGGCGGCAATATGCCCGCCTACGGCAAAAACCTGAGCCCGCCGGAAGTGACAGCGCTGGTGCGCTTCCTCGAAACCCTGAAGCCCGCAGGCCAGCAACCGGCCGTCGATGCCTCACAGCAGGAGCAGAAAGCGCTGGCATCGCAGCCGCAGCCATAAACATGTGTAGATGTCACTGAATACAGGGTGCCCCAGGTCTCGTAGAGACCTGGGATAAGCCCCCGACCCACCGATGTCCCCTGATCTCCAATCCGTCCTGCTTAACTGGAACATCCCGCCGCTGACCACGATCGCGCTGCTCGTAACAGCGCTGATCTACGTTCGCGGATGGCTCCTGATTGGGCGAACGCGCCCCAAACAGTTCCCTGAATGGCGGCTCTTCTGTTTTCTCGGTGGATTGTTCTCGCTCTTCCTCGCCATCGCTTCTCCGCTCGACACCCTCGACGACCGCCTGCTCTCCGCCCACATGGCGCAGCATTTCGTCTTCATGTCGGTTGCGCCGCCGCTCCTGCTGCTCGGTGCGCCCCAGGTTCCGCTGCTGCGCGGACTACCGCGGCCCTTTGTCAGAAACATCCTCGGCCCGCTCTTCCGCCTCCATTGGCTGCGGAAAGTAGGCCAGTTCCTCACCAGCCTGAAACCGGCGTGGCTCCTGATGAACATTGCCTATCTCGGCTGGCATGTTCCCAGGGCGTATGAGCTGGCCCTGCGCTCAGAGGGCTGGCACAACCTGGAGCACGCCTGCTTCTTCTTCACCAGCGTGCTTTTCTGGTGGCCGATTCTCCGGCCCTGGCCCACGCGACGCCAGGCATTGCGCTGGATGCTGATCCCATACATCCTCACCGCAGACATAGTGAATACCGGCCTCTCCGCCTTCCTCTGCTTTGCCGGAAGGCCCATCTATCCAAGCTACGCCTTGCAGACAAACCCTCTGGGCTGGAATCCTATCTACGATCAGGCTGCTGCCGGCGGCTTTATGTGGGTCTTCGGATCTACGGTCTTCCTCATTCCCGCCTTCTGGATCACCCTGCGGCTCCTCAGCCCAAATCGCGGACGCAGACACATGTCCGCCGCGCCCTACCCTCGTGGTGTCTAAGTCCTCATTTGCAGTTTGGTAGAAGCACAGGGCTTCAGCCCTGTGAAACAAAAATGCGGGAAATAGAGGGGCTTCAGCCCCGGGCAGTTCTCCATCTCCTAAGTCTTTAGAAATCAATATCGAAACAAGCCCTCACTTTCCATTCATGGTTCGCAATAAGAACGAAACTCTGCACATCCGCTCCGTGTCTATACAAAGGCGACTAGAATAGAAGCAGGTCTTCTGATCGTGGGTGGCTGGACGGATGTCCTTCCGTCCGGGAATCATTTTGTGAGCGCTTGACCCACATCCAGAAATAACGAAAACTTTCATTGCTTTTAAAAGAATTATGTTCAAGCCATTCCGCCTGATAGCTGCCGTATTGTTTTCCGTAACATTGCTTGCCTTTGCCGACCCCGCCCCGTTTGATCTGACAGGACCGACGGTGGAAGTGCGCGTTACGCGCAAGGGCAAGACGCTGCCCATCGCGAAGGTCCCGAACCTTGCGGCTGGCGACAGGCTGTGGATTCATCCCGTGCTGCCACCCGGGCAGTCGGTGAAGTACCTGATGGTGGTGGCGTTTCTGCGCGGCTCGACCAATCCTCCACCTGAGGATTGGCTCATCAAGGCCGAGACGTGGAACAAGAAGGTCGAATCCGAAGGCATTTTCGTAACTGTTCCTGCAGACGCGCAGCAGGCATTGGTCTTCCTCGCTCCATCTACAGGCGGAGATATCGGCGCGATACGCGACGCAGTCCACTCGCGGCCGGGTTCATTTGTGCGCGCTTCGCAGGACCTGAACCAGCTGAGTCTCGACAAAGCCCGCCTCGACGCTTATCTCGATGCCGTGCGCACCATCAACGAAACTAATCCGGATAGGCTGAAAGATGTTTCGCCGCTGCTCGCGCGCAGTTTGAGCATCAAGCTCGACCAGGAATGCCTGCAGAAGGTCGTCGAAGAACAGGCGTCATGCCTGGTGCAGAAACAGAACCAATTGGTGATGGATGACGGGCACACCCTGTCCGTCACCGATGCGTTCACGACAGGCGCAGGCAGCGATCTGGCCATGCAATTGAGCTATACGCAGCGCGCCGGCGCCGGATACTTCAGCCCTTACGTTGCTTCAGTCATTGACATCGCGCACATTCTGGAGACGGTGCATACGGCGCAATACCAGTACATTCCGGCGCTGAATACATTTCACGACAATGAAGTGAACCTGAAGCTGAATACGCCCCCGTCCTTCCGCAATCCGAAATCAGTGATTGTGATGGCGCTGCCTGCAATCGATGGCGGACACCAGCCGCCGCTGCGCGCAGTCGATGAAAAGCAGGAGTTCTGCATCGCGAAGGACAAGCTGGTGCTACCGGCTGAAGGCGCGCCGCTGGCCTTCGCCACCAGTTACGCGCACGATATGGTGCTGCGCGTAAAAAACAAGTCGGGTAAGGACATCGACATTCCCGTAAAGGCCGATCCGGTTGAAGGCGGTTTTGTGATCGATGCAAAATCCTTGAAGACCGGCGATCTGAACGACAGCCTCACCGGAACGCTGCGCGGTATGTGGGGATTCGAACCTTACTCAGGACCGAACTTTCACTTACAGAACGCGCAAACCACAAAGTGGGAGCTGGCCCCGACCGACACTCATGCCCTTATAGTAGGCCGCGAGGACACACTGCACTTCACCTCAGGCAACGCGACATGCGTCGAGTCCATCACGGCTAAGACCGAATCAGGACGTGAGCTCAAGGCAGATTGGAAGGCGAATCAGCCGGACCAGCTCGAAGTAAAAGTCCCGCTGAAAGATGAAAGCCCGGGCGCTCTGATTCTTCTGGTCCATCAGGCAGGAGCAAAAGAGCCGCAGAAAATTGACCTGCACAGTCTCGCCGAAGCAGGCAAATACGACAGCTTCAACATCAATGCAGGCGACTCGCAGGGAGTGCTTACCGGCAATCGTCTGGATGAAGTGGCCAGCCTCGACATGAAGGGCATCGAGTTCAAGCCGGGCAAGCTGGCCAACACCGCCAGCGGTGACGATCTCACCATGACGGCCGTCAAGCCCGATGCCGCAGCCAAACTTCAAGCGGGCGAAAAAGCCACGGCGCATGTTCAGCTCAAAGATGGCCGAGCAGTAGAAGTGCAGGCCAGCGTCATGAATTCACGCCCGCAGGTGCAGTTGTTGAGCAAGAGCGTGCAACCGCTCGACCCGGCAAAAGATCCCACGAAAGACACCCGCATTGCCTTGAGCGACACGAATGAAGTTCCGCTGAATAGCAGGCTCGTGTTTTCCATCAAGGCCGTTACGCCGGAGACATTTTCACCCGAAGAAAAAATCGAAGTGGCGACCGCCGACGGCGGTTTTCATACAACATTGAGCATGGCTGACGGCAGCCTCACGCTGCAGGATGCGAAGACAGCTCTCGCGACCGTCGATCCGGCGAAAAACTTCGGATCATCAGCATTTGGCCCGCTGCGTTTTCGCCCGATAGCTCCAAATGGCACGGCCGGCGATTGGCAGTCACTGGCGAACCTGGTGCGCGTGCCTGCGCTGGATGGAGTGCAGTGCTCTCATGGCACGACACACGTCTGCACGCTGACAGGGACGAGCCTGTTCCTGATTGATTCAGTCTCTGCCGATCCAACGTTCGCGCAGGTGATGCAGGTGCCCGACGGCTTTGCCGGGAACATGCTGCAGGTGCCGCATCCTGTGGGCGGGTCGCTCTATGTCAAGCTGCGTGACGATCCCGCGGCGGTGAATACGGTAGTCATTCCGCGCAAGCCCGTGCCGCCACCGCAACAGGCTTCTACCGCGCAACCGACAGCCACGCCGGTATCAGCGACCGTGCCCGCTCCGGCAACCGCACAGCCCGAAGCCGCTCCGACAGCGCCAGCAGAGCCGCCAAAATCCGTCGAAACGCAGACTGCGCCATTGGCGCCGACAGATACAACGGCACCATCGCAGACCCAACAGCCGCACTAAGATTGGCTTTCTATTGTGAAAAGGCCAGGCCCCGGAGCCTGCCCTGG
>Ga0126371_10000491_pt1 | contig 32428 bp, 28 predicted proteins | sample PanSoiMetaPlot_4_FD_110145 | JGI IMG/M metagenome (GOLD analysis project Ga0126371, IMG submission 110145) | Tropical forest soil microbial communities from Panama - MetaG Plot_4 | ecosystem: Environmental > Terrestrial > Soil > Tropical forest > Bulk soil | place: Panama | collected 2016-02-17 | reverse complement strand
CCTCGTTCCAGCAGCTCGCGACGCCGACGAACGGCTGATGGATCTGCTCCGTCGTCAGCCCCATGGCGTAGTAGTACGAGCGGTGGGGCGCCCGCTCGGAACCCTCCGTCACGTGCCGGCTGGGAAGCCGGGCCTTGAGCTGCGTCTTGGCATCCATCTGGTACGCGTCTCGCCCCTGACACTGCCGGACCGGCGGGCGCGAGGATACTTGCTCGCCTGCCGGCCTGGCGCCCCTCCGAATTCGTGGAGGCCTGTGGCGGAAAAGCGGCGTGGTGCCGTCGCACCGGTGGCAAAACCCACTTGTTGTAAACGTGTTGCTACAAAGTCACAGACGATTGAGCGCGGCTGCGCCAATGATGCCCGGCTATTCGATTTCCTTAACCACGATGCATCCGGAATGGCTCACGTTCGGCGGAGTTTTTTTGCGCGCAGCGTCCACGCGGTCGCACCCGACCTGATCGGCGCAACGTTCTTGTTCGATGGCGCCGGCGGCCGCATCGTCGAGGTCGAGGCCTATCACCACACCGATCCGGCAGCACACAGTTTTGGCGGGCAGACCGAGCGCAATGCCGTGATGTTCGGCCCGCCGGGCTACGCCTACGTCTATCGTTCCTACGGAATCCACTGGTGCGTGAACTTCGTCTGCGAGCCGGAGGGCAGCGCGGCCGCCGTCCTCATCCGGGCGATCGAGCCGCTCGAGGGCCTCGCCAGGATGCGCCGCCGCCGCGGCGTGAGCGACCCGCGCCTGCTCTGCTCGGGTCCCGGGCGGCTGTGCGAGGCGCTCGGCATCTCGCGCCTGCACAATGGATTTCCGCTCGACGCCCTGCCCTTCGAGCTGCACCGCCGCACCGGCAAGATCGAGATCGCGGTCGGCCCGCGCATCGGCATCACCAAGGCGGTCGACCATCCCTGGCGCTATGGGCTCAAAGGGTCGCGCTTTTTGAGCAAACCTTTTGCCCTGCTGGCCGGCAAAACCGGGGCTTCGACCGGCACTTAGATCAATTGGATAAAGAAAGCACCGAAAAGCCTTATCCCGAGCAGCGGAAAGCGGGATTGAAGCCGAGATCGCTGATCGCCTTGTCGATCGTGAGCGCCCCGTCCGGCTCGGCGATATTGTAGGCGCCGGGGCGCCCGCGCCTGATCGCGAGGAGCGCCGCGTGGGCGGCCGCATCGACATGCAACGCACCCCGCCCGCCCGGCGCCGCCGCATACCATGTGCCCGGGCCGTACAGGCGGCCGTAGCGCAGCACGATGCCCTCGAGGCCGTCGGCGCCGAGCACGGCGCCTTCGAGCGCGCGGACGCCGCGTGCCGTCATGGCGGCCGGCGTGTCACCCTCGGCGGCGGCGATCGGGTCGGTCTCGGCGTGCGGCTCGCGGCCGGGCGCGTAGGCGAACGCGATGCTCTGGGCAATCAGCCGGCGCGCGCCGGCCGCCTGGGCGGCGGCGACCAGGTTGGCGGTGCCCTCGATGCGAATGCGCATGTTGCCGCCGAAGTTGCGCGGCTGGCGCGGCTCGAGCGCCTTCGGGAGATCGGTCAGCTGATGGATGACAACGCCGGGCCGCGCGCGCACAACCGCCTCGCGCAGCGCCGCGGCGTCATACACGTCGACGACGACAGCCGTGACGCCGCGCGCCCGCAGCTCGGCCGCCGTTTCGCCCGAGCGCGTCATGCCGGTCACGTCATGGCCGGCCTCGCGCAGCAGCGGCACCAGCCGCCGTCCGATCGCGCCGGCGGCGCCGGCCAGAAACACCCTCATCCCGATACCGGTTCCATCAACTCGATGCGGTTGCCGAATGGATCATCGACATAGCGACGATCATAGCCCTCGAGGGCTTGGTCCTCGACCACGCGATATCCCTTGTCCAGAGGCACTCTATCAACGCCGAAAGGTCGGAAACGACCAAAGCGGGATGCGCCTTTCTGGCCGGCCTGAAATCCTGCTCGACGCCCAAGTGGATCTTCACCGACCCGTTCTCGAACCAGCAACCCCCGCGCTTGGCAAGATGCGCCGGTTTTTGCACCTCGGGAATTCCCAGCGTCTCATCGTAGAAGCGGCGCGCCGCATCCTCGCCTCCCGCCGGCATGGCGAGCTGCACATGATCGAGCCGTTCAATCGGCATGGCCGACGCCTCCCCGCGGTCTCCCGGCACCTGAATCGCAAGCCGCTGCCGCGCCGGCCGGGCCGGCCGCTCAGGCCATCGCCATCGCGACCTGGGCGGTGTCGAAATATTCGTAGAACTCGACCGCCTTGCCGTCGGCGAACCGCCAGGCGTCGCATTTCGGCGTCGAGACCACCTTGCCGCTCACCTTGGCGCGCCAGCTGCAGAAGCCGAGCATCACCACGCGCTCGCCCTGGGCGACAAAATGATCGACGCGGTATTCGATCATCTCCCAGTCGCGCGTGAGCCCCGCGAAGTAGGCGCCGAGCTCGTCGCGGCTGCGGTAATCCGCCATGTAGTCCACGCCCGGCAGCGTCTGGGCGATCGAGCCGAAGCGGATGTTCGGGTCGCAGATGGAGATCCAGTGATCCGCGCTCGCGCCGCGGCTTTCCGACCAGCGGCGGTAGGCTTGCGTCAGGATGGCGACGTTGCGAGCTTCGTCCGGCATGGGCCCCCCGTTTGCCGCCTCAGCCGCGGCGAAAGCGATGTCGGCCACTATACCACGTCCGGCGCGAATAATTCCTCCGGCGCAACCGGACGGGGCGACAGGTGCTGCTCGTGGACGTACTGCCCGATCGCGGCGAGCGTCGGCCGGTTCGGCGCAAGCCCGTAGGACCAGAAATCGTCGCCAAAAACGCGTCGGGTCTCCTCGATGTGGTCGATCAGGAAGGGCAGCGCGAGATGCAGCGCGTCGGTGTCGTAGAGGCCGTCGACCGCGATGTCGCGCGCGGCGCAGAACGCATCGTAGAGGTTCTGCGCGACCCACGGGTGCGCGCGATGGATATCCTCGCGGATCACCACCGTGTGCATGATCGGAAAGATCTTGGTGCGGCGGAAGTAGTCCTGCTCGACCTCCTTGTGGTTGGGAAACAGCCGCACGATGTGCGAGGCGCCGCGCAGGAAGCTCGCCGGCAGGTACAGCGAGAACAGCGCGTCGAGCTCGCCTGCCGCCAGCATGCCTTCGAGGGTTTTTCCGGCCGGCAGGAAGTCGATCTTCACCGAGGCCGGCAGGTCGAGCGGGAGCAGCGGCCGCTGGGTCGGGGCATCGAGGCCGCCGATGAACCAGTGGATGTCCTCGGGCTCGACGCCGTGGTCGTGCTGCAGCATGCCCTTGATGAACACGAGCCCGGTCGAGCCGTACTGGGTGGTGCCGACCCGCTTCCCGCGCAGGTCCTGCGGCGTGCGGATGTTCGCGCCCGGCCGCACATAGATGCAGTCGTGGCGAAAGATTTTCGACAGCGCGACCGGGATCGCGACGAACGGGCAATCGCCCTTGCCGACCAGGCTCGTGTAGGACGCCAGCGACATTTCGGAGATGTGGAACTCGCGCTTCTCCAGCATCCGCGGGAATGCCTCGCGCGGCCGCATCACCTTGATGTCGAGCGAGATGCCGTCGGGCTTCACGCGCCCGTCCATGAGGGGACGCGTGCGGTCGTAGTTCCAGCACGCCAGCGTGAGCGGAAGATCGGTCATTGCGTTTCGGCTCTCATGGATCAGGAAGATGGTCGGGGCGATCGCGGCAGCATGGTCGCGCCGGCGCGCAGCGACAGGTCGAAGAACAGGCCCTGTGGCATGGTTGCCAGCACCGGCGCGGTCGGCACGCCCGCCGCATCCAGCATGTCGGCCACCCAGTTGCTGCACACGTAGCCGATGTGGAGGTGGCCGAGCGCGGGATAGAACAGGCTCGGCCCGTAGAGGCCGGGTCCGAGGTCGTGCGGCAATCCGTCGGTGCCGCGCGCGAACGTGGCATCGACCTTGGCGACGAGCCGGCCGAAGCCCTCGGTCGACAGGTTGAGCTCGGCCATCGGCACGCCGACGAATTGCGCGCGCGGATCGGCGACGCCGACCACGTGCAGCACTGAGGGCTTGTTGGGAACGAACAGCGCCCGCAACGCGCGACCGAGCGTGAGGTCGCCCGGCGTCGGGACATGGCGATAGAAATTCTCATCGCCCCAGCCGATCTCCAGCCACGCATAGGGGGAAAACCGCGTCGTCACGGCGATGAGCGCGCCGTAGCCATGTTGGCCGGCGAGTTGCGCCACCGCGACCCGCGGCAGCACGATGCCCGAGTGGTAGCCGTTGTGCACGAGCAGAATGCGCACCGACGCCGCGCCCGTGGCCGGCGGATAAAGCGCCGCGTCGCCGCGCCGCGCAGTCGCAACGACCGCGACGACAAAGATCACCGCCATGACCGCAAGCGCGAGCCCGATGCGTCTCGCCAGCTTGCGCATGCGGGTCAACTCGCCTGCTTGAGCCGCTCCAGCGCCTCGTTGATCTTCTGCCGGCGCGCCTGCGCCTCCTCGCGCTTGGCCTTCTCCTCCTCGACCACCTCGTCCGGCGCGTTGGCGACGAATTTCTCGTTGGCGAGCTTGGTGTCGACCCGCTTGATGTCGGCCTCGGCCTTGGCCAGCTCCTTCTGCAGCCGGGCGCGCTCGGCATCGAGGTCGATCACGCCCTTGAGCGGCAGCGCCGCGATCTCGCCGCGCACCAGGAACTGCACCGAGCCCGCGGGCGGACTCTCGGCAAAGGAAATGTTGCCGATCCGGGCGAGCCGTTGCACGAACTCCGACCAGCGCTCGGCGCGCGCCCGGCTTTGCGACGAAGCGCCCGCCAGCACCAGCGGGAATTGCGCGTTGACGTTCATCTCGGCCCGCACCGAGCGGATCGCGGTGACGAGATCGACCACCCAGCCGATCTCGTTCTCGGCCTCGGCGTCGTCGAGGCCGGCGTGCTCGGGCCAGGCCGAGAGTACCAGCAGCACGTCATGCTTGGGTCCGGGCATCACCGCCCACAGCTCCTCGGTGATGAAGGGCATGAACGGGTGAAGGAGCTTCAGTATCTCGTCGAGCGCCCACGCCGCCGTGGCGCGGGTCTCGTCCTTGGCGGGTCCATCGGGCCCGGTGAGCAGCGGCTTCGACAGCTCGACGTACCAGTCGCAGTAGACGTTCCAGACGAAGCGGTACGCCGCGTTCGCGGCGTCGTTGAACCGGTACTCCTCGATCGCACCGGTGATCTCGCGTGCCGCCTTCGCGGTCTCGTGCGCGATCCAGCGGTTGAGCGTCTCCTTCGCGCTTTTCGGATCGAAGCCCGCGACGCGGGCCGCGCCGTTGAACTCGACGAAACGCGCCGCATTCCACAGCTTGGTCGCGAAGTTGCGGTTGCTCTCCACCGTTTGCGGCGAGAGCCGGATGTCGTGACCGAGCGCCGCGCCCCGCGCCAAGGTGAAGCGCAGCGCATCGGCGCCGTAATCGTCGATGATGCCGAGCGGATCGACGACATTGCCCTTCGATTTCGACATCTTGGCGCCCTTCTCGTCGCGGACGAGACGGTGGATGTAGACGTGGTGGAACGGCGCCTCCCCCATGAAGTGCAGGCCCATCATCATCATGCGGGCGACCCAGAAGAAGATGATGTCGAAGCCGGTGACCAGCACGTCGGTCGGGTAGTAGCGCTTCACTTCCGGCGTCGCGTCGGGCCAGCCGAGCGTCGAGAACGGCCACAGCGCCGACGAGAACCAGGTGTCGAGCACGTGCTCGTCGCGGATCAGAAAGGGCGCGCGCTTTTCCGCATGCTCGGCCATCTCGCGCGCCTGGTGCTGACGGATCGCGCCGGTCTCCTGGTAATAGGCGAGCGCGCGCGCCACCGCCTCGTCCTCGGTCTCGGCCACGAACACCTTGCCGTCCGGCCCGTACCACGCCGGGATCTGGTGCCCCCACCAGAGCTGGCGCGAGATGGCCCACGGCTGGATGTTCTCCATCCACTCGAAGTAGGTCTTTTCCCAGTTCTTCGGCACGAAGACGGTCTTGCCCTCGCGCACCGCCGCGATCGCCCGCACCGCCAGCGCCTTGGCGTTGGCGTACCACGAGTCCTTGAGCATCGGCTCGATCACGGCGGCCGAGCGGTCGCCGTGCGGCACCATGTGCGTGTGCGGCTCGGTCTTGTCGAGAAGACCGAGCTCCTCCAGGCGCGCGACGATCTGCTTGCGCGCCGCGAAGCGATCCTGGCCATGCAGCTTCAGCGTCGCGTCGAGCGCGGCGGACGCCGGCACGCCCTCGAGGAAGTCCGAATTGTCGTCGAGGTCGAGCTTGCCCTCATCGTCGAGCACGCTGACCAGTGGCAGATGATGCCGCCGGCCGACCTCGAAATCGTTGAAGTCGTGCGCCGGCGTGATCTTGACGGCGCCGGTGCCCTTCTCGGGGTCCGCATAGTCGTCGCCGACGATCGGGATGCGGCGGCCGACCAGCGGCAGGATCGCATGCTTGCCGATCAGGTGCTTGAGCCGCTCGTTGTCGGGGTGGACCGCGACCGCGGTGTCGCCCAGCATGGTCTCGGGCCGCGTGGTGGCGACCACGATCGACTCGTCCGCGCCCTCGATCGGATAGCGGATGTGCCAGAGATTGCCCCTGACCTCGACCTGCTGCACCTCGAGGTCGGAGATCGCGGTGAGCAGCTTGGGGTCCCAGTTGACCAGCCGCTTGTCCTTGTAGATCAGGCCCTCGGCGTAGAGGTCGACGAAGACCTTGCGCACCGCGCGCGAGAGCCCCTCGTCCATGGTGAACCGCTCGCGCGACCAGTCGCACGAGGCGCCCAGCCGCTTGAGCTGGTTGATGATGATGCCGCCCGACTCTGCCTTCCAGGCCCACACCTTCTCGAGGAACTTGTCGCGGCCGATCGTGCGCCGGTCGTGTTCCTGGCGCTCCATCATCTGCCGCTCGACCACCATCTGGGTGGCGATGCCGGCGTGGTCGGTCCCGGGCTGCCACAGCACATCGCGTCCGCGCATGCGCTCGAAGCGGCACAGCACGTCCTGCAGCGTGTTGTTGAGCGCGTGGCCCATGTGCAGCGAGCCCGTGACGTTGGGCGGCGGGATCACGATGCAGAACGGCTTGGCGGCGCGCCGTTCCGGGCGGCCGGCGCGGAACGCACCCTCCTTTTCCCAGGCATCGGCGATGCGGGCCTCGATCTCGGCCGGCTGATAGCGATTGTCGATCATGGCCGCGTTGATTGTCAGTTTGCCGGGTGAAAATCAACGACCCGGCTGACCGGCAACGCGGGCCTGCGTATGCGCCGCCGGAATACGGTGTCGGTGGAAGGACATATCCGCATCGCCCGGACGTCCTCTATAACGGCCGCGCTCCTTGCACCCGGACAGCCCCTTGCTCGCCCCCAATCCGTCGCTCACCTTGCCCTCCCAGACCCGCGCCATCGTGCTCCTCGCCGTCGCCGGCTTCGCCGGCCAGTCGATGGTGCGCTCGGCCGATTCGCTGCTGCCGCAGATCGCGGCCGATTTCGCCGTCACGGTCGGCGCCGCCTCGATCGTGGTCTCGGCCTACAGCCTGATGCACGGCTCGATGCAGCTCGTCATCGGACCGATCGGCGACCGCTTCGGCAAATACATGATGATCACCGTCATGTGCGCGCTCTCGGCCGTGACGGTGGCGGCCTGCGGGTTCGCGCACAGCCTCGGCGCGCTGACGCTCGCGCGCGTCGCCGCCGGCGCGACCGCGTCGTGGCTCATTCCGCTCGGCATGGCCTATATCGGCGACGTCGTGCCCTACGAGCGTCGCCAGCAGGTGCTCGGGCGCTACCTCACGGGCCAGATCAGCGGCCAGCTCGCCGGCCAGGCGGCCGGCGGCATCATCGGCGACTGGCTCGGCTGGCGTGCCGCCTTCTTCATCCATGCGGCGATCTTCGCGCTCGCGGCGCTCGCGCTTTTGCGCGAGCTCAAGGTCAACCCGATGACCCGGCCGCCGGCGCGCACGGACGCGCCGCGCCGCGGCTTCGTCGCCGACTATCGCGTGGTGCTCGCCAATCCGTTCGCGCGCTTCATCATGGCGTTCGCGTTCGCCGAGTTCGCGCTGATGTTCGGCGGCTTCGCTTACGTGGGCGCCGACCTGCATGCGCGCTTCGGCGTGAGCTTCACGCTGGTCGGCCTGATGGTCGGCTTCTTCGGAGTCGGCGGCCTCATCTATGCGGCGACCGTCAAGCAGCTCGTCCACCGCTTCGGCCAGCCCGGCCTCGCGCTCAACGGCGGCATCATCCTGGGTCTCGCCTATCTCGTGCTCGCCTTCGCGCCCGCCTGGTGGGTCGCGCCGCTCGCCATCACGCTCATCGGGCTCGGCTTCTACATGCTGCACAACACGCTGCAGACCAACGCGACGCAGATGTCGCCGGAGGCGCGCGGAACCGCGGTCGGCCTCTTTTCGGCCGCGCTCTATCTCGGCCAGACCGCCGGCGTTGCGCTGTTCGCGCCCGTCATCGACCGCGCCGGCGGCCCGCGCGTGTTCCTGGCGGTCGCGCTGCTGATGCCGCTGCTGGCGCTCGTGTTCTCGCGACGCTTGCGGCGGCGCTGATCTGTCGAAGATCGAGCGGCTGTTACCTGCGGCCGCGTGAGACGCGCTCGATCTCGGCGCGCACCAGGCGCTCGACCAGGTTGGGCAGGTTGTCGTCGAGCCAGGCTTTCAGCATCGGCCGCAGCATCTCGCGCACCAGATCGTCGAGGGTGCGCGAGTTCTGCACCAGCACGGTCTGCGCGAGCGAGTTGAAGGCCGAGTCGACCGCCGCGGTCGTCGACGGCGACAGGAGATGGCGATCCGGCTCGGTGCTCTCCTGGAACTGGCGGCGCGCTTCCTCGACGGTCGGAAACTCGGGCGCCAGCGCGGCCGGCGGCGGCGCCATTCGCGGCGCCGGCGGCGCCTCGACCACGTCGGGCATGCCGTCGATTCGCCGCAGCGCCGGCGCGGGCCGCGCTTCCATCGCCTCGGTCAGTTCCAGGACCTCGGCTTCGGGCTCAGGCTCGGGCTCGGGCTCGGGTTCCGGCTCGGGATCGGCCGCCGCGAACATCGCGTCGATGTCGTCCTGCGAGTTCTTCGCCGCCGGCGGCGGCGGAGCGGCGGGGCGCGGCGGCGGCGGTGCAGGACGCGGCGCCGGCGCGGGTGCCGGCGCGGCGGCCTTCGGCGGCGCGGCCGGTGCAGGTTTTGCCGGCTCGGGCGGCTTCGGGGTCTTGGTGGCGTCGTCGTCCGCGATGATGCGGCGGATGGAGGCGAGAATTTCCTCCATCGACGGTTCTTGTGCTTTTGCCGCCTGTGTCATCGCGGCCGTCCCTCCTCGAACCGCCGAAGCTGGCTGCGCGCCCCGCCGCGCGAATCAACCATACGCTACCATGCGCCGTGATTACCCAAGTATGTCATGTGGGACTCCGAACGCAAGCAATGCGCTCCGTAACCCACAGGCGGTGTGATGCAGAAAAGCGTGCAGCCGGTTGCGTTTATCGCCCGTCCGGATTGCGCACGCCGCCCCAGACATCGCGCACTTGCTGATAGTGCGTCATCGGGTCGTAGATCGTCGTGTGGAGGCGGAGCTGGCCCACCGTGAGGCCGCCGACGGCCGAGAGCAGCGAGTACGACGCGACCACCCGGTCGTGCTGCGCGGTGACGAGCGCGACCCGGGCATTGACCAGCTCCTGCTGCGCATTGAGCACGTCGAGGGTGGTGCGCTGGCCGACGCGCGCCTCCTCGCGCACGCCGTTGAGCGCGATCTCGGCCGAGTTCACCTGCGCGGTGGTCGCCTGGATCTGCGCCTTGGCGGCCTGCAGCTGCCCCCACGCCTGCTGCACGTTCGCCTGCACCTGGTCGCGCTGGGTGTCGAGATTGATGCGCTGCTGGCCGAGCGCCTCCTTCGACTGGCGGATGGTCGAGAATTCCGAGCCCCCCTGATACAGGGGGATTACTACCGTCCCGACCAGCGAGGCATTGAACTGCTGCAGGATTGTCGGACTGACGTCCCAGTTCTGCTGCGCGCTCAGCTGCGCCGCGACGGTCGGCATCAGCGCGCCCTCGTTGATCTTGACTTGCAGCAGCGCGACGTCGATGCCGAACATCGCGACCCAGACGGTCGGGTTGTTGGCGCGTCCCGCCGCGATCGCGGCCGGCAAGGTGGACGGCGAGAAGCGGTCGACCGGGCTCGCGGCCGCGAGCTTGCCGGGCTCGACGCCGATGCTCTGGCGATAAGCCGCGCGCGACGACATGTAGCTCGATTCGGCGGCGAGCACCTGCGCGCGGCCGGCCGCGAGCCGCGACTCGGCCTGCGCGACGTCGGTGCGGGTGACCTCGCCGACGTTGAAGCGGTCGCGCGTCTGCCGCAACTGCTCCTGCAGCACCTCGACGTTGCGGCGCTGCAGATCGAGGATCGCGGTGTCGCGCAGCAGGTTCATGTAGGCGGTCGCGGCGTTGAGCAACACGGTCTGCTCGGTGAGCGCGAGCGTGGCGCGGCCGGCCGAGACCTGCGCCTCCGCCTGGCGGGTCTTGTTCGCCGTCTGGTAGCCGTTGAACAGCGTCTGCGTGGCCTGGATCCCGACCGAGCGGGGCGCGAACGTGGCCTCGCTGCCGCTGTAGACCGGCGAGGGCGGCGTGGCGCCTGGATTTTTCGTCAATGTCGTCTGAAACTGCGAGCCCGCCGACGCGGTCGCCCTGACGGTCGGCCGGTAGCCGGAGAGCGCCTGCGGCACGTTCTCGTCCTGCGCCCGCAAGGTGGCGCGCTGGGCATTGAGCTGCGGATTGTTCTGATAGGCCTGCACCAGGGCCCAATCGAGCGTGTCGGCGCTCGCCACCGGCGCGAGCAGCGCACAGGCCGCAGCCGCAACAGCCGCCAGGGCGACCGACCGCAGGGCCGCGCCTCTGATGCTCACATAGCCGCTACGTACCCCGCCCAACCTGGTACCCCGCCCGGTCCTTCCGACACATTGATCCCCGTCGCGACCATACGAGGGCGCATGGCAGCACGGAACCCCCGCGGGCAGGCGGTCACAACAAAAATGCGAGATGGCGCAACGAGGTCACAGTCGCGGATGGGAGTCGCAATCGAGACCTAGAACGTGAAGGCAGGCGCCCGCATGAAGGACGGCAGTACCGGCGCGGCCGCGTCGAACAGCGTCCGGCTGCCGATCTCGCCCCGATCCTTGCGGTATAACATGGCCTTTCCGACCGGCCCGGCGCCGTGGACGGTGACGACTCGCCCGCCCTCCTTGAGCTGGCCGAACAGGCCGTGCGGCTCGACCTCGATCGACCCGTTGACCAGGATCACGTCATAGGGCGCAAGTGCCGGCCAGCCCGCATCGAGCGGGCCGGTCACGACCGTGACATTGGCAACGCCCAGTCCCTGCAGGATCTCGCCGCATCGCTGGCTGCGCATCGCGTCGTCCTCGAGCGCCACGACGCGCGTGGCGAGCCGCGCCAGGATCGCCGACGAGTAGCCGCTGCCGCAGGCGACATCGAGAACGTGATCGCCGGCGCCGATCTGCGCGGCCTGGATCAGGCGGGCGAGCACCATCGGCTTGAGCATGGCGCGCTTGGGATCGATCGCGATGTCGCGGTCCAGATAGGCGACGCTCGCGAGCGCCTCTGGTGCGAATCGCTCACGCGGGACATCGAGCAGGGCGGTGAGCAGGTCGCGGTCGGTCACGTCGCTCGGCCGCACCTGGCCGTCCACCATCATGCGGCGCGCTTGCGCGAAATCGATCATCCAGGGAGCCTCCGAGCGCATGTTCCGGCGAAGTGGATACCGGTTCGCCCACAAGAACATGCGCAAGATGCAAGAATCCAGAGCGTATTCCGTTTCCGCAGGAACGGAATACGCGGAGGGCTCGCTTGTGCGGCAAGGTCCGCGAAAAGGCAAGGTTGCGTCTTCGCCGGCGACAGTCCTCCCTGGGTTTCCGTGCGCGAGTGTTGCCGCTGCGCCGGCCGCCCTGTAATAGGCATGACGGCAGCGCCGGCCGACAAAGGCCGCGCCTCGCCTCTAGGCCACGTGGCGGAGTGGTTACGCAGCGGTCTGCAAAACCGTTTACGCCGGTTCAATTCCGGCCGTGGCCTCCACTCCTTCTCCCCCTTTTCGCCGGCAGCCTTCCTCTGAGCACGCCGCGCCCGGAACTCGGTGGCGGTAATTTGATACGCCGAATTTGTGCTATGCAATATCGTTATGTTGCTATGCGGTAAGTCCCCGTAACGGTCATCATTATCTCAAAATAAATAGTCTACGAACCATACCACGCCAATGGATTGGACAAGGAGCTATCCCATGACCGTATTGACCTTTCCCCTGCCCGCCCGCGACCCGGCGCCGCGCAACGGTATCCTGCGCTTCCTGAACGGCCTCGCCGACGGCATGCGCGAAGGTATCGCGGTGGCGGGCCGCTACGACATCCTCGCGCAGAAGACCGACGCCGAGCTCGCCCAGTTGGGCCTGCGCCGCGAGGACGTCCCGCGCGCCGCGCTGTTCGGCCGGCACTGAGCACCGCGCGCAGGGCATAATCTGCGCTGCATAAGAACCGTTATGCGCGGGCGCGTCCCGCGCACCCGCGTCTTGATCGAGAGAAGCGCGAACTGCCGCGACGCGCCCCACCCACGTTGTGACGCGCGGCCTCAACCGCAATTGTGACTTTGCAAAGCGCGCGCGCGTTTGTTATAGCGCGCCACACCATCGAGGCGCGCCGTTCCCCGGTAGCTCAGTGGTAGAGCAACCGGCTGTTAACCGGTTGGTCGCTGGTTCGAATCCGGCCCGGGGAGCCACTCAAATCAGTTACTTACACCACCCACCACTTTCGATTTTGGCTGAGTTCGCGGGTTTATTTGTGGGTTCGTAGACTACCTATGCGAGCAAACTTTTGCAGGTTGTACCGGCTCGCTCTCGTCGGAAATCCCCGCGAAATTAGGCGAAAAGCGGCGCCAAGCATCTTCGCTTCGCGAATTCGCGAGATCCTTGAGGACTCGTCCCGGGCTTCTAACGACCAACCGGTTTTCAACCGGCTGGTCGCTGCTGCAATTTGTCCTTGCAGGTTTCTTGCGGCCAACTGATAGATGATTGGGCGGGGCACTTGGCGAGCGGCGGGGAACGATGACTTCCGAAATTTGCGTGATGAACCGGCACGCCCTCGTGCTAGCGGCCGACAGTGCCGTGGCCGTCACGCGCTGGGAACGGGGCCGCAAAGAAGAGCGCTACTTCAAGGGGACCAACAAGATCTTCCAGCTCTCGGCAGTTCAGCCGATCGGGTTGATGATCTTCGATACCGCCGATTTGCACCGGGTGCCTTGGGAAGTCGTTGTGAAGGATTTCCGCTCTCATCTAGGCCGACGAAAGTGCGGCTCTGTTGCCGACTACGCGGCGGAGTTCTTTGATTTCATCAAGAACCACACGAGCTATACGGAATGGCTAGCCTCGCGACCGATCCTGCCGCCCGTCGCGCCGCCACCCGTATCTAGAACCCTCGCTTGAGCAATTCACCGAGGTGAAATTCACTTGGGTATACAAATAATCGCTTGATCTCCGTCCCATTTTCGGGGCGGAAACCGGTGCCAAAAATCTGTATGAGTCCGCCCGGTTTATTGGGGACATCTGATTTCACGATCCTTACTCCTTGGATCTGATCATGCCACCATTCGCCCTGCAATTGGAGGCGATCAGGTAAGAGGCGAACCTGTAAGGCAACGCGACCTTGTGGATTGATCACCTCAAGGGCAGTCTCAGTATAATTTCTGTCCCATGTCTTTGGGGGTGGTGCAACCTTCCATTCGTTTCTTTGAAGCTCGACTACAAGATCACCCATTTGGTCACGTAGTGTCGTCGACACCTTAAGTGATCCTTCGACGACCTCGATAATCAATTGAGAGTTTTCAAAGAATGTAAAAAGAGCGGTCCCTTGGGGTCCGCCGACCTGAAATATGCTGCCGGAATCCCCGATCTCCATCCGGCGATAAACAGACTTCCTGGGCCCAGAGAGCAAAACTTCCGATTCGAGTCTTCCAAAATTTCGTGGAGTCGAAATCTTCTGGGTTGGTGCTGGCTGTCGAAGTGGACTGCCAACCAAAATAAGCCCAAAGATAAAGAGTACCATTGCGGCGACGGCAATAATCACGCCGAGTGTCTTTTGTCCCATCACAGCAATCAACCAATCTAGATTGGACCAACCGTACCACGCCAGGCAAATCACGGCGCCAATCGTTGATACCCAAAAGACAACGCGTGCAATCCAAGTGTGCTGAGGGAACAGCAACGGCGCCACTCCGGCAGCGATTTGAATAAAGAAAAGGAATAGCAACGAAAAGAGGGCGCCGTCCATTCCACCAGCCTCCGCCACACACCCCTGCTAGGAGGACCGGAAAATCAGGGCGCCGGCAAGCGCAAGTGTGAATAACGGGGAGACCGACGCCTTCGATTTCACTGTGACGACGAATCCAGGCACGTTGCGGCGTTGAATGGCCCCGCCTACCGCAAGGCGGGTCTCCGGACGAACAAGCCGCGATCTTGCGTCCCGACCGTTCGAGCCTCCGGAAACGCAGACACCTCGGACCCTCTCGCCGCCTGCCCCGCGCATGGATACCGCTCACGCGGCTGGTCGGCCTCCGATGCCTCGCGCGCTTCCCAGGCACGCTCTACCGTCTCGCAATTCCAGCGTGTACGGTCTAATCTCGGCGAGTTCCTAAGCCGGGACAGGAACCACATGCAGGCCGATCACACTTAAATGCCACCCGTCGCTCGCTTGAAAATCCGCCAATTCCTCGGCCAACTCGCGATGCTCGGCGGGCGCGGAGTGTCGGTTGAAAGAGCAGCCGAAGCAATCCGCTTTACTTATCCGCCCACATTGGATCATCAGATTCGGGCTGAGCTAGCCGATGGCATCATCCGATTGTTGAGCGACGATCCCGCAGGTAGCCAATTTGCGCTTACGCCGAGCGAGAATGGCTTTTTGGTTGAACGTCGTAAGTCCACAATCAACGAAGGTGCCGACCGCCAGCAAAATTGGAAACCCGTGCCCGTGGAGGCCTTGAGCGCCGCGCCCGGCTCCTCCCCGGATCCGTCCGTGATTAGCCTTGACGATCCCGGACGGGGCTTAGGTGCACCGCCTTTTAGCGCGTCCCCCATATCGGCAGACAAGTTTGGGAGGGCTATAGGACACGCGCGTGAAAAGAGAGGCCTAAGCCAAAAGGACCTTGCGAAGAAATTACAAATCCAGCCGTCCACGCTATCTCGATGGGAAGCTGGATTATCAACGCCGGCTTCTGCCATTCAGGACAAAGTCCTAAACACGCTCCTGATGGTCGCCCCGGCAGTCCAGGTGTCGAGGACGCGCCCCAAGAGCGCGCGTGTTGTCATCAAAAATCGCGCACAGGTTCTGCAGTATTCCCGCATTCTCATCGGCGCCCTACAAGAAGTCGTCGACTACGACCAAGCGCGCCACCACAATCGCCCGCCGCCTGAGCTTAGGCTTGACGATCCTGAGTACCTCAAGGACCTCAGCGAACTCGTAGCTGAACTTCGCCGGCTCAATGCGCTACTGGAGCAGCGACAGCCGAAAGGAAAACAGGCCGTGGACTCGATCGGCCACATCGCCAAATACACCGACCGATTTATGAACAACTATGCAAAGACGCTTGGTAATGGCACTGCATGGCTCACCGTCGCGGCGCTGCTGGCTCTACTGCAAGCATCAGGCGTTGACCTCCTGAGCCATGTAAAAATCCCCCATTGAGCGGGGCGCGGGTCAAGCGCCGCCCGTCCCGCGTTTCGCTCTCAGATCGGCAACACGCGGCTCGCCAACCTGCTCGCCTAGCTGCGCGCGGCAACGCCCGACGTGGTCTGCCTGCAGAGCCGCTACATCGAGGCGGCGGTGAATAGGATCCTCATCGGCTGCCTCTATGCGCCGAACGGCAATCCGCAGCCGGGGCCGAAATTCGATTACAAGCTCGCCTGGCTCGCGCGGCTGATCGCCCACGCGAAGTCGCTGCGCGAGGCCGGCGTGCCGGCCGTGCTGGCCGGCGACTACAATGTGGTGCCCACGCCGTTCGACATCTACGATACGCATTCCTACGACAAGGACGCGCTGGTGCAGCCGCAGAGCCGCGCCGCCATCCGCCGCCTGCTCGCGCAAGGCTGGACCGACGCGATCCGCAGCCTGCATCCGGAGGCGCGCATCTACACGTACTGGGACTACATGCGTAACCGCTGGCCGCGCGACGCCGGGCTGCGCCTCGATCATCTGCTGCTCAGTCCTGACCTCGCCAGGCGCCTTGCATCCGCAGGCGTCGATCGTGCGGTGCGCGGCGAGCCAAATGCCAGCGACCACGCGCCGGTCTGGGTCGAGTTGCACGCGGCCAGACGCACAGCGCGGCGGACGTTGACGTCACGCAGCGCCGTGCCGGCCCGGCCGAAACGGCGCGCGGCGCGTTCATCCCCTCCCCGCCCACTCCTGGTGATCGACGGCGACTCCTTCGCGCACCGCGCCTACCACGCCCTGCCGAAGACCATCCGGCGCGATCGCAACCGGCCCGCTGGCGCGATCCTCGGCTTCGCCAACATGCTGCTGCGCTTTCATCAGGCCGAGGCGCCGCGCGCCGTGCTGGTGGCCTGGGACACGCTCGAGGCGCCGACCTATCGGCATGAGGCGTTCGCGGCCTACCAGAGCGAGCGGCATTTCGACGACGCGCTGATCGAGCAGCTCGCCACGATCCCGCTGTTCGTGGCGGCGTGCGGCTTTGCCAACGCCAAGGCGGCCGGCTACGAGGCCGACGATTTGCTCAGCGCCGCGGTCGCGCGCGAAGAAAAACGCGGCGGCACCGTGCTGGTCGCGAGCGGCGACCGCGACACCTTCCAGCTCGCCTCCGAGCGCACGACGATCCTCTACCCGCTCCGTGCCGGCAAGATGGCGCGCATCGGGCCGCGCGAGGTGCGCGAGCGCTACGGCGTCGACCCGGCGCAGGTGCCCGATTTCATCGCCATGCGCGGCGATCCGTCCGACAAGCTGCCGGGCCTGCCGGGCGTGGGCGCGATCGGCGCCGCCGCCCTGGTGCGCCGCTACGGCTCGGTGGACGGCCTGCTCGCGGCCGGCCGCTACGCCGGCCATGCGGAGCAACTGCGGCTCTTTCGCGCGATCGCGACGATGAACCCGAAGGCGCCGCTGCCGCCGCTGCGCGATCAGAAGCCGCATTGGGCAGAGGCCGCCGCGCTGGCGCGGAAATGGCGACTGATGAAGCTCGCGGAACGCCTCGACGCGCTCGCTGCCGAGCTAGATTCGTAATCGCAGCGTGGAACTCCGCGACGCATTGACCCGTTGTCGAACCCGCCGCCTTGCGGGCGCGACGCAAGAACAAGAGCACGGTGGAAATCGAAAGAGGAACTTCATGCCCCGCGCGTCGACCCTCGCAGTGGTTGCCTGCATCACTTTCGCAATGGCCGTTCCGGCGCTGGCGGCGGGCGGTCACGGCAGCGCGGCACACAGCGGCGTGACCTATCAGCCCAGCCAGGGATGGACCGTGGGCACGCCCTCCTCGAACGTGCGCGACCACCGCAACGGCAACTCCGGCGGCGGCGTCACCGTCACGACCGGAACGCCGAACCCGAATCTCCATCACGGCGGCATCCAGAACAATCAGCCGCCCGGGCGTTGGCGCGGCGCCGGGATCGTGCGCGATCATCGCGGCTCCGGGCACCATTGATAATTCGGTCCCGAAAGGCGACGCGCGGCAAGGGCTCGCTCGCGATCTATGGTTGCATCTGCGCCGGTTGGCCGCTAGGTAAATCTCCTCCGATCCTGATCTGGCCGGCACGATTGTCCGCCGCCTGCCCCACCGCATCAGCCCGACATGTCGACTCAGTCAGCTTCGACGAGCGAGGTGCCTGCGCCGGCGGGAACGTCGGGCGCAGACCATCTGGTGCGCTACTTCATGTCGCTCGGCTTCGCGCCGAGCCGCTTTCCTGAAACCGATCCGATCGCGCGCGAGTGCGATCTGGTCCTCAGCGGCACGATCAAGCGCGCCGTCGGCATCATCTGTATCGTCGACCGGGACAGGCATCCGAACGCGCAATTCACCTACCCGATCGATGCGCTCGCGGCGATCGGCGAGCAGTGCCTCAAGCATGCCGGCCGAACGCGTCGCGTCAGGATTCACGTCATCGAGATCGGGGCGGATATCGATCGGCCACCCGTGCGCGCTCACTTGCAAAGCTATGTGGGCGCGTTCGCCGACTCCGCGGTTCTGGTCCACGCCTGGGCGATCGATACGGCGTCGAACACGGTCTGGACCAACGCCGATGCAATCGACCGGTTTCTGCCGCTGGAAGCCATCAACAGCGTGCTGCGCACGCCGCACGCAACCGACGCCGAGGCCGCGGACGCGGCGGAGGTTTGGCGAGTCGCACAGGCCAGCGGTCAAGCGCCCGTCTGGCTCACCTACGCGCTGCTCGCCGCGCTGGTCCTGGCGTATTTCGTCGAGATCACCGGAGCGAAGACCTTCTCGCCGAGCGCCGGTGACCTTGCGGCGGCCGGCGGGCTCAGCCTGAATCTGGTCCGCAGCGGCCAGTGGTTCCGCATCGTGACGGCGCCGTTCCTCCATGGCGGTCCGATTCATCTCGCCATGAACGCCATCGTCCTGTTCTATGCCGGCAAGCTGCTCGAGCGGACCATCGGCACCACGTGGTTCGCGGTCGTGTATCTCGTCGCCGGCCTTGGCGGCGCGCTCGGCTCGCTGCTGATCAATCCTGCAAACACGGTGACGGTCGGCGCCTCCGGTGCTCTGATGGGCGTCGTCGCCGCCCTCGGGATCTGCAGCTTTCACTTCCCATACGGCCCGTTGCGCACGAGCATGCGCGCCATGGCGCTCAACGTGCTCATCCCCTCGCTCCTCCCCGTCTTCAACGCCGTTGGTGGTGGCGCGCACATCGATATCGCGGCCCACGTGGGCGGCGCATTGGCCGGTGCCATTGTGGCCGGCATGGTCGTGGCCGTCTGGCCCCCGACCGATCTGCTGCCGAGATACCGCTGGCTTGCGGCGGGCATCGCGGCGCTCGGTCTCGTCGCGCTCGGCATGACGCTGACCGTTGCGTCGCGCCAGCTGGGAGCAGCTGTCGAGCTGATTCCCGAAGCCGACGTCCCGATCACCGAGGTCGGCCGGCGCTACCAGGGCGCAAAGCTCGCCGCCAGGTATCCGCACGATCCGCGCGCACGTCTGTTCCACGCCTTCGCATTGATGGATGCCGGCGACCTCGCGGGTGCCGAGAGCGAGCTGCGCGCCGGCCTCGCCGAGAAGGACGTTCTTCGCTATGCGCTCACGCCGAACGTCGAGATGATTCTGCGCGCCAATCTCGCCGCCGTTCTGCAACAGCGTGGCAACACGCAAGAAGCCAGGGCAACCGCCGCGCCTGTCTGCTGGTCGGTCGCACCGGACCTTGCGCCGGTCCGCCAGGCGCTCACCAGTCGCAAGCTGTGCGAATAGCCGTTCGGTTCTCCGATCGTCGCCGCAAACGGTACGCCTCTACGTATCACGTAGGTCGGAGTCGCGCCGCGAAGCTGCGACTCGGCATCGTGCGAGCCTCGCGCGTTAACGACGTTGGATATTCTGCGCGATTTCGCGCGCAAAATTCGCAATTGCGCCGAAGTTCGCCCTCATAGCCCTCGCGGGAACGGGGATTTGGGCATGTGCCCGACGACCGCTGATTCTGAGCGCGAAGGTTCCGCATCTGCGCCCGGCCGCGATGCGCCGCCGAAAACACATCACTCCCCCGCGAAATCGAACGCGGTTAACCACCCGTTAACCATAACTAACGATGCTGACACGCGCTGGGATACACCAGCCAATCAGCAGAATGCTCCCGTGACGATAGCAACACGCCCACCACGTCATTCCTTCCGCTTTCGCGGCCGCAACTTCCTGGCGCTCGTGCTCAAGCCCGAGCAGCCCCTGACCGCCTGGTTCACCGAGCTCGACGAGTGGCTCACCCGCTCGCCGGGCTTCTTCACCGGCAAGCCCCTCATCCTCGATCTCGCGGGCCTCGGCTTCGCGCACGCCGACATCGCGGCGCTGATCGAGGAGCTGCGTGGCCGCGCCATCCGCATCCTCGGCATCGAGGGCGCCGACCCCGCCGTCCTTGACGACGACCTGCCGCCCCTCCTCACCGGCGGCCGCACCTCCGGCTCGGTCGAGGCGATCGAGGCGGTGGACGCGATCGCCAAGCGCGCCCAGGCCGCCAAGAGCGGCGGCAAAGGGGCCCCTGCGTCGACCGGCGGCGCCGCCGAGCCCGCCAAGGGCGCGGACGAGGCAGGCAAGACCGGGGCTCAGCCCACGCGCGTGCCCTCGCTGCTCGTCGAGACGCCGGTGCGGTCGGGCCAGACCATCCTCAACCCGGACGGCGACGTGATCATCCTCGGCTCGGTCGCCTCGGGCGCCGAGATCATCGCGGCCGGCTCGATCCACGTTTACGGCGCGCTGCGCGGCCGGGCGCTCGCGGGCATCTACGGCGCCGAGAACGCCCGCATCTTCTGCCGCCGCTTCGAGGCCGAGCTCATTGCGATCGGCGATCAGCACAAGGTCACGGAAGAAATCGACGCGAAGCTTCGCCAGAAGCCCGTTCAGGCCTGGGTCTCGGACAAGGAGCTGAAGGTCGCGTCGCTCGATCAGACGGAAAAGGATAAGGAGGCATTGCAATGGCGGAAGTCCTAGTCGTCACGTCCGGCAAGGGTGGCGTCGGCAAGACGACATCGACCGCGGCGCTCGGCGCCGCGCTCGCGCAGACGGGTCAGAACGTCGTGGTCGTCGACTTCGATGTCGGCCTGCGCAATCTCGATCTCGTGATGGGCGCGGAGCGCCGCGTCGTCTATGACCTGATCAACGTCGCCAACGGCGACGTACGGCTGCAGCAGGCGCTGATCCGCGACAAGCGCGTCGAGTCGCTCTACCTGCTCGCGGCCTCGCAGACGCGCGACAAGGACGCCCTCTCGGAAGACGGCGTGCGCCGCTGCATCGACGAGCTGCGCGAGCGCTTCGACTGGGTGATCTGCGACAGCCCCGCCGGCATCGAGCGCGGCGCGACGCTCGCGATGCGCTTTGCCGATCTCGCCGTGGTCGTGACCAACCCCGAGGTCTCCTCGGTGCGCGACAGCGACCGCATCATCGGTCTCCTCGACTCCAAGACCGTGAAGGCGGCGCGCGGCGAGCGGATGGAGAAGCTCCTCCTGCTCACCCGCTACGACAAGATCCGCGCCGGCCGCGGCGACATGCTCGGCATCGACGACGTGCTCGAGATCCTGTCGATCCCGCTGCTCGGCATCATCCCGGAAAGCGAGGAGGTGCTGCGCGCATCGAACCTCGGCGCGCCCGTCACGCTGTGCAACGCCCAGAGCGGGGCTGCCCGCGCCTATATGGATGCGGCGCGCCGGCTCTCCGGCGAGACCGTCCCGATGACGATTCAGAGCGAGAAGCAGGGCCTCCTCACGCGGCTGTTCGGCAGGAGGGCCGCATGAAAATCTTCAGCTTCCTGGGGCGCAAACGTTCCGCGCCCCTGGCGCGCGAACGTCTGCAGATCCTTCTTACCCACGAGCGCGGCGCGACCGGGCAGTCCGGCCTGATCTCGGTCCTGCGCGAGGAGATCCTCGCCGTGATCGCGCGTCACGTCTCGGTCGCCCCCGAGAAGGTCGACGTCAGGGTGCAGGATGGCGAGGAGGTGGCGGTGCTCGAGATCGACGTGGAAATTCCGCGCGGGATGGCAACCCGGCGGAGTTCCTGGGAGCACGGCGGCCGCGCCGCCTGACCGGCCGGCATCCGCGACGATACCATTGCTGCGCAATTGCGCCCGGCACCGTATTGGTGCCGGCGTTTTCGATTTGAGAAAGTCATTTGAGTCCAATCGATTGGCATAAATTGCTCGGATCGAACATCAGACATCGGGGCGGCGAGACTGCCTGAAACTGCAGCCGCGCCTGCCCGTTCGGGCGGCAGCCCGGCCGCCATAGCACGGTCGTGATGTCGCCCAAGAATCCTCGGGAAAGGCCGGCAGGCTCGTCCGAGAAGCCGTAGAGTCGGAACCGACCGATCGGCTGGGGCGTCTTGGGGCACCATCAACAGGAACGGACAGATGGCAATGCGAGATCGTAGCTCGTTGCGAGCCCTTTTCGTGTGCTTGGCTGCCGGCGGCGCCGTCCTTGCGGCGTCGAATGCATTCGCGACCGACCCGAGCGGGGAGTGGATGGTCGCCGATCACAGCGCGCGCATCCGGATCGAGCCCTGCCGCGACGGCTATTGGGGCAGCATCGCGTGGGAGCGTGAGCCCGGCGTCGACAGCAAGAACCCCGATCCCAAGCGGCGCGGAAAGCCCCTGCTCGGCGCACCGATTCTCCTCTCGATGAAGCCGGACGACGACCACAGGAAGTGGGAAGGGAAGGTCTACAATCCGAAGGACGGCGGCTTCTACAGCGCCAGCATCCAGCTCGAAAGCCCGAACAAGCTGCGGCTCGAAGGCTGCATGCTGATCTTCTGCAGCGGCGAGACCTGGACCCGCGCGGCGGAACCGAGTCATGCGACGACCGGCGCCGCGGCGACGAGGATGCCGAGCGTCTGCCCGCGCTGAGCGCCGAATCGCCCGATATTCCGGGCTCATCCTGAGGAGCCTGTCGTCGCAAGCGCGACGACAGGCGTCTCGAAGGACGCGCTATTTCGCCGCCGCCTCGGCCTCGCCCGTTTCGCGCGGCTTGCCCATCAGCGCCGGCTGAAAGAGCACCGCGGCCGCGAGCGTGCACACGAGCGACAGCGCCAGCAGCTTGCCCATGCTCGACGTGCCGGGGTGGCTCGATAGCCACAGCGATCCGAACGCCGTCGCGGTCGTCATGGCGCTGAAGAATACCGCGCGCGTGAGGCTCGACTGCAGAAGCTGCGTCTGACCGGCGCGCCACGCCATCACGTAGTAGATCTTGAACGCGACGCCGACGCCGAGCAGCAACGGCAGCGCGATGATGTTGGCGAAATTGAGCGGGAAGTCGATCAGCGCGCAGATCTCCAGCGTCACGACGCCGGCGAGCAGCAAGGGCACGAGGGTCAACAGCACGTCGCTGATCCGCCGCAGCACCAGCAGCAGCAGGATCGAGATCGCGAGCAGCGCCCAGAAGCCGGCCTGGAGGAAGGCGCGCACGATCGTCTTGCCCGATTCCATGATGCCGATCGCCTCGCCGGTCGCGTTCGGCGCAACCCGGAGCACCGCCTGCGCGAAGCCGCGGATGGCCTCGTTGTCGTTGGGATCGCCGCGCATGCCCGCCTCGATGCGCGCGCGCCCGTCGGGCGCGATCCAGTCGCGCGCGATCTCGGGCGGAACCGAAGCGCGCGTCACCGGTCCGGCCTTGAGCGCCGTGCGCAGCTCGGCGAGATCGGCGACGAGCGGCTCGACCATCGCCTTGGCGACGGCGGCGCGCGCCGCGGGGCTCGCGCCCGCGAGCTTGACGAGGTCGTCGGCGAGCCGCCGCGCGGCCTTGGCTCCCTCGCCCGTCTCGCCTTCGGCGGCCTCGCGCAGCGCCTGGGCGCCGCCCTGCAGCGCGGTCACGACCTCGGCATCGCTCGGCGCCGGCTTCACCGCCGCCGGGTTGAGCGTGCGTTGCAGCGCGGTCGCGGCCGCCCGGATGCGGGCGAGCTTCGCGGGCTGGTCGTCGGGCACGAAGCTGTCGATCGTGCGCGTGCGCGCGACCTCCGGGCGGGCCGCGAGCTCCTTGGCGATCTTGTCCGCGGCGTCGGCGTTCGGCACCAGCACCTCGGCCGTATGCGCGCTCACGTTGGGATCGCGCCGCAAATCGAGATAGGTCGCGATCGATTCGGCCTTGGGGCTGCGCAGGTTGGTCGGGTTGAAGTCGAAGTGCAGATGCGTCAGCAGCGGCAGGCCCGCGAGCGCGACCAGGAGCGTGCCGACGATCACCGGCACGCGATGGGTTTCGAGGAAGCGGTCGACCGGCGCGAGCGCCGCATAGCCGAGCGGCTCCGGCTCGCCGGGCGGGTTGAACAGCTGCAGCAGCGCCGGCAGCAGCGTGATGCTGGTCGCGAACGCGATCAGCATGCCGAGCCCCGCGATCAGGCCGAGCTCGGAAAGGCCGCGGTAGGCAGTCGGCAGGAACGAGAAGAAGCCGGCCGCGACGGCGGCCGCCGCGAGCGTGAGCGGCGCGCCGGCGGTCGCGCCGGCATTGCGCAGCGCCTTGGGCAGGTCGGCGCATTCGAACCGTTCGGCGCGGTAGCGCACGCTGAATTGCAGCCCGAAGTCGACGCCGAGACCGACGAACAGCACCGCAAACGCGACCGAGATCAGGTTGAGCGATCCCACCATCATGAGGCCGAGCGCGGCCGTGATCGCCAGCCCGACCGCGAGATTGATCGAGACCGCGACGATGATGCGGTAGGACTTCAGCGCCAGCCACAGGATGAAGAGCACGACCCCGAGGGTCACGACGCCGTTGAGGAAGGCGCCCTCCTTGAGCGTGCCGAACTCCTCGTCGGCGATCGGCACCGGCCCGGTCAGGCGGACGCTAGCGCCGAACTTATGGGCGAGGTCGAGGCTCGCGGCCGCATGGCGGACCGCGTCGGTCGCCTTCTCGCCCGGCTGCAGCGCATGGAAATCGAGCACCGGCTTGATGGTGACGATGCGGCGTGTCTGCGACGCCGTCGCGGACCCGCCGCCCATCATCTCGTACCACGAGAACCACGCGGGCTCGCCCGTGAGAGCCTTCTCGATCGTGTCCGACGACATGTTGAGCGGCCGCGCCAGCGCATCGAGCGTCACCTGCCCGGCCTGCACGCCGGTGAGCGCAAGCGACATCGCCTGCACGAGGCCGCGCAGGCTCGGATCGGCGGTGAGCTGGCCGAGCAGCGGCGCCGCGCGCGACAGCTGCCCGGTCACGCCGGCGACCTGCTCGGTCGGTAGGAAGAGGAATTTGTTGCGCGCGATGAAGTCGCTCGACGCGACGGACTCGACCGAGCGAAACAACTTCTTTTCGGAAGCGAGCTCGCCGGCCAGCTGGTCGGCGGCCGCGGTCGCGAGCTCCGGCGTCGGCGCGTCGACCACCGCGACGATCAGCCCGGTGCCTTGGCCGAAGACGCGCGAATAGGCGACCTCGCGCTGGCGCCACGGCAGGTCGGGCGAGATCAGCTTGGTGACGTCGGCGTTGATGCTGAAGTGGCGGGCCGCGTAGGTGCCGCCTGCGGCGGCGAGCACGGCGCTCGCCAGGATGACAGCCCAGACATGGGCGGTGGAGAACGCCACGACTCGTGCAATGGCCCGGCTCAGCATCGGCGTCGAAACGTCCTTCAGCCAGGCCGCCAGATGGGCAGCCCAATGCGTGCGGCTGCCGGCAAACTTTATCGGCTTTGCAGCACTTCCCCCGTGGTCGCCTCCGCGCGCGACGGCCACCGCCGCTCGCGCCGCCCCCTTCGGGTGCGAACGGGTACGTACCGGACTCTCTAGCATGCCTGCTCGATTCGTTGCGCGTTACAGGGGCGCTGCGGCCCATGGGGCTACCGCAACGCAGCAAAGCACTCAACCGCCAAGCCATAGCGGAAATGCAGGGGTGAGTGGCGCTTGCCGCCAATTGTGCCTACTCGTGGCAATCCAGACGGCCTGCCGGGACGTGATAGCCCAGAACCGACCCCGCGCGGAGGTAATTTCGCCCGCAGAACGGCTTATGCTTTCGTCGAATTCGCTGAGTAGTCAATCGGTTAGCAGGCCGGACTCACCCAATCGTGATGACGGTATCATGGCGGGCCGGTTGTTGCAGCACAGGGACCCACCATGTCCGACACGAAATCGTCGGATTGCACCCCCCCGCGAACTCCGTCGGCAGCCCGACGTTATCCATGATGGCCCGAGGCGAAAAACGGCCCCATTCAAATCGGCAATGGAAATCCGGGCCAATGTCGCAACGCTTGCGGCGGCGAGGAACTTGCGCAACACGGGGTTCGTGAGGCAAGACAGACGGAACCATCCTCCGGACCGCGGCTTCCGAGGTCCGGGGGAACTTGATGAGACCTGATTTGGGTGTGGTGGCGCAGGCCGGGTCCTGCCGGACTTTGTAACAGCCTGGCGCCGCGGACCGCGGAACCATACCTCACCACGACATACGGCACTATCTGGGACCGAGAGAAATCATGGCTGTACCTTTTCTCAAAGAGCTGCGCATCGGCTCGTACCTGATCAAGCAGAAGCTCGCCGGACGCGAGCGCTACCCGCTCGTGCTCATGCTTGAGCCGCTGTTTCGCTGCAATCTCGCCTGCGCGGGCTGCGGCAAGATCGATTATCCGGATGCCATCCTCAATCGCCGGCTGTCGGTGCAGGAATGCCTCGACGCGGTCGACGAGTGCGGCGCGCCCATGGTGGCGATCCCGGGCGGCGAGCCGCTGATCCACAAGGAGATCGGCGAGATCGTCAAAGGCATCGTGGCGCGCAAGAAGTTCGTCTCGCTGTGCACCAACGCGCTGCTGCTCGAGAAGAAGCTGCATCTGTTCGAGCCGTCGCCCTACCTGTTCTTCTCGGTGCATCTCGACGGCCTCAAGCACGTCCATGACAAGTCGGTTTGCATGGAGGGCGGCTTCGAGAAGGCGATCGCCGGCATCAAGGCCGCGAAGGCCAAGGGCTTCGCCGTCAATATCAACTGCACGGTGTTCGACGGCCATTCGGCCGAGGATCTCGCAGGCTTCCTCGATCTCACCGAGGAGCTCGGCGTCGGCGTCTCGATCTCGCCGGGCTACGCCTATGAGCGCGCCCCCGACCAGGCGCACTTCCTCAACCGCCGCAAGACCAAGGAGCTCTTCCGCGAGGTATTCGCGCGCGGCAAGGGCAAGGGCTGGAAGTTCATGCACTCCGGCCTCTTCCTCGACTTCCTCGCCGGCAACCAGGAGTACCACTGCACGCCGTGGGGCATGCCGACCCGCAACATCTTCGGCTGGCAGAAGCCGTGCTACCTGCTCGGCGAGGGCTATGCGAAGACGTTCACGGAGCTGATGGAGACGACCGACTGGGACGGCTACGGCACCGGCAAGTACGAGAAGTGCGCGAACTGCATGGCCCACTGCGGCTACGAGCCGACTGCCGCGCATGCGGCGATCTCGAGCCCGTTCAAGGCGCTCAAGGTCGCGCTACAGGGCGTGCGCACCGAAGGCGAGATGGCGCCGGAAATCGCGATGGAGAACCAGCGGCCGGCGCAATATGTCTTCGACGGTCAGGTGCAGCAGCGGCTGTCAGAGATCCGCAAGGCCGAAGCAGAGGCCAAAGTCAAGAAAGCGGCGACAGCGGCGTAGGCCCGCGAACGCGCGTCCGGCGTCGCCGCCGGCGCGGATCAGGGTCGCGATGTCCAACGGCGCGCGCGCCAGCCCCGCCAGGATCGCGGTGAAATCGACCCGCCCGTCGGGCTTGAGCGCCTTCTTGGCGAGCGGCGGCAGCGCGCGCACGGCCGGGTCGCTGATCACACGGATCGCCGCGAACGGAAGATTGTTGGCGGCCGCATAGTCCGCGCCGATATGCGATTCCATGTCGACCGCGATGGCGTCGGTCGCCTCGCGCATCGAGGCCTTGGTGGACGGCAGCAGCACCGGCTCCTCGACCCCCACCAGCGCGCCCCGCGACACCGGGATGCCGCTTGCGCCCACCCGCTCCGCCATGGCGGAGACGATCGGGTGCGGGACCTTCCAGCTGCCCTTCTCGGCGATCACGGCGGTCGCGACCACGACGTCGCCCGGCTCCAGCGATGGATCGAGCCCGCCCGCGATCCCAAAGCTGATGACGGCGCGCAGGCCGCTCGGGTCGAGGTCGGAGAGCTGATGGCGCAGCCGGCGCGTGTCGCTGCCGCTGCAGACCACGTGGCTTACGCCTGGTCCGGCGGCAATTCGCGATTCCTGAGCAAGCCCCGTGACGACGAGAAACACCCGTCATTCCCCCATGCCACCGACGGGAAGGTCCCGTCACATTCCCCAGGCCACCGACGGGCGATTTGCCCGTTGCAAGTTCCTATAACGCCCCAGCGCCCACAGCGGAAAGAACTTGGCGTAGCCGTGATAGCGCAAATAGAAGACCCGAGGAAAGCCTGTTGCTGTGTAGCGCGGCTCGTCCCAGAATCCGTCGCCCCCTTGGGTCGTCGTGAGGTATTCGATTCCTCTCGCCACTGATGGATGGGCCGATTCGCCCGCGGCCATCAAGCCGATCAGTGCCCAGGCGGTCTGCGATGCGGTACTCGGCGCCGTCTCGTAGGCTCTGTAGCCCAGCTTGTAGCTTGTTCCGTCCTCACCCCAGCCGCCGTCCGGGTTCTGGACGGCAATCAGCCAGTCGACCGCCTTGCGGACCATCGGTGATGCCGGACTTACGCCGGCGACATTGAGCGCGCACAGCACCGACCAGGTTCCATAGATGTAGTTCATGCCCCAGCGACCGTACCAGCTTCCGTCCGCAAGCTGGGTCCTGCGCAGGTATTCCACGGCACGGTCGATGGCCGGCTCGCCCAGCTTGGCGCCGAGTTGTGTCAACATCGAGAGGCAGCGGCCGGTGACATCCTCGGTCGGTGGATCGAGCAGCGCGCCGTGATCGGCGAACGGAATGTTGTTGAGATATTCGAACTCGTTATCGACGTCGAAGGCGCCCCAGCCGCCGTTGCGGCTCTGCATGCCCTCGATCCATTCGCGCCCGCGCGCCATGGCGCCGTCATAATCCTTGCTGGCCCGGTTCTGCTGAAAGCGATCCATCGCCATCACGACGACGGCGGTGTCGTCGAGATCCGGATAGTGCGGATTGGCATACTGAAAGGCCCAGCCGCCCGGCCGGGTATCCGGTCGTCGCACCGCCCAGTCTCCTTTGGTGTCCAGCACCTGCAGCGGCTTGAGCCATGCAAGACCCTTGCCAGCGCGCTCGATCGCGCGCTCCGAGCCCTCCTCCAGGAGGGCATGGCAGACGAGGCTCGTGTCCCAGACCGGCGAGACGCACGGCTGGCAATAGGCCTCGTGCTCCTTGATGATCAGGAGCTTCTCGACCGAGTTGCGTGCCGCCACCACGTTCGGATGGTCCGCCCGATAGCCGAGCACGTCGTACATCAGCACCGAGTTGGCCATCGCGGGAAAGATCGCGCCGAGGCCGTCCTCGCCGTTGAGGCGCTCGGTCACGAAGGCTTCCGCCTTGGCGATCGCGCGCTTCCGCGGGCCACGCGGCATCCACGGCTCGACCGCGCGCAGCACCGCGTCGATTGCGCGGAAGACGAGGAACCACGACCACTTCTGATGCGGCGCCTTCTTGCGCGGCCCGACGCTCAGCGGCGGCTGGGTGAAGAGCTCGTCGATCTTCACGCCGCGCGGGTTCTTCGCCTTGGGCTTGAGCGACATCAGGACGAGCAGCGGCACCAGCACGGTGCGCGCCCAGTAGGACACCTTGTCGAGATGGAACGGAAACCACCTCGGCAGCAGCATGATCTCGACCGGCATCACCGGCACGGTGCGCCAGGAGAGCACGCCGTAGAGCGCGAGCAGGCTGCAGGTGAACACGTTCGAGCTCGCGGCGCCGCCGCGCGCCCGGATGGCATCGCGCGCGCGTTTCATGTGCGGCGCATCCGGATCGTCGCCGATCATCTTGAGCGCGAAATAGGCCTTCACGCTCGCGCTCATGTCGAAGTCGCCGTCCTGAAACAGCGGCCAGCCGCCATGCCGGCCTTGCACGCGGCGCAGATAGACCGCGATCTTTGCCTCCAGCGCGGCATCGATCGGCTCGCCGCGAAAATGGCGCAGCAGTACATACTCGGCCGGAATCGTGCAGTCCGCCTCGAGTTCGAACACCCAATGGCCATCCGGCTGTTGCAGATCGAGGAGCGCCGCGGTCGCCTTGGCGATCGAGCGATCGAGCACGTCCTCCGCAATCCGTGCCGTTGCCGTCATGATTTGATCGTCCGTGGTCGGTGGAATGGTCAGTGCCGCGCGAGATCCGCGGCCCGCTCGCCCGAGCGGATGGCGCCCTCGATCGTCGCCGGCAATCCGGTCGCGGTCCAATCTCCGGCGAGCCAGAGATTGCGCCACGCTGTGGTCGGCCCCGGCCGCTTGCGCTCCTGCGCCGGCAGCGCCGCGAAGGTCGCCCGCCGCTCCCGCACGATCTGCCAGGGGGGGAGCACCTCCGGCGTCGCATCCGTATCGCTTATTCGGGCGACCACCGCAACCTCGCGCCAGATGATCCGCGCCAGCTCCTCGCGCGGGGTGTCGACGAGCCGGTCGGCGCCGCTGATCGTCACCGAGAGCCGGTCCGCGAACGCGAAAATCCACTCGACCGTGCCGTTGAGGACGCCGACGATCGGCGGCATCGCGTCCGGCGGCTTCACCTTGAAGTGCGCGTTCACGATGGCGCGGAATTCGTCCGGCGCCGCGAGATCCGGCACGAGCGCCGTGGCGACCACCGGCGGCACCGCCAGGATGACGCGATCGTCGCCGCCGAGCCGCACGGTCTCGTCGCCGAAATCGAGCGCCGCCACCTTGTCGTCATCGAAAGCGAGCGCGCGCAGCCGGCGCCCGAAGCCGACGGTGACGCCGCGCGCCGCGAGGAACGCGAGCGCCGGCGCAATGAAGGTCGGCCCGAGCCCGTCGCGCGCGATCAGCGGCCGGCAGGCGCGCCCTCCCCGCGCGATGGTCTCGCGCAGCACCGACGCGGCGAGCGCCGCCGTGCCCTCGGGCGGCGCCGTGTTGAGCGCCGCGAGCAGCAGCGGCCCGACCAGGCGATCGTAGAGCGCGCCCTTGCATGCGATGACCTCGCCGACCGCGGCGCCGGGCGGCGGCCGCAGCAGCCGCGCGATCGCGAGATAGTCGCGCGCGCGGGTGCCGGGCACCCGCCGCGTGGAAGCGAAAATCCACCACGGCAGGCGGCCGTCGCCGATGCGCAGCGTCCAGCGCGCATTGCTCTCGAGGTCGACGAACGGAAAGTCCGCGCGCGCCGGCCCGACCAGGCGATCGGCGCTCCCGACCGTTGCCAGGAACGCAAGCGCCGCCGCGTTCGCCGACAACAGCAGGTGGTTGCCGTTGTCGATCTCCATGTCGAGCGCCGGGTCGTGGTAGGAGCGGCAGCGCCCGCCCGCCTGCCCGGCGGCCTCGTGCACGACGACCGCCTCCCCGCGCTCGGACAGGCGAATCGCGGCCGTCAGACCGGCGAGACCTGCGCCGATCACGTGATAGGTGCCCGGCATCAGATCACCGCGTGGCGCAGGATGATCCACAACAGGCGCGCGCGGCTGAGCCGGATGCGCGCGCGCGGCGACGCAAACCCGCGCGCCATCAGCGCGCCGAGGTAGCCCTTGTAGGCCTCGCCCATGATGCGCGGCGCCCGCACCGCCCGCCGCGGCGCGGCGCGCATGATCTCGTCGGCGCGGACGAAATGGTTCTGCGCCCGCGCGATGATCGGCGCGCAGGCCTCGCCGAGCGCCGGATGGGCCAGCACGTCGCGCGGATCGGAGCCCGGGATGGCGGCATCACGCAGCGCCTCGCGCGGCAGATAGAGCCGGCCCATGCCGGCGTCCTCGTCGAGGTCGCGCAGGATGTTGGTGAGCTGCAGCGCACGGCCGAGATGGTGCGCGAGATCGTGTCCGCTTTTGGCGTCGAGGCCGAACACCTTGACGGACAGGCGCCCGACTGCGCTCGCGACGCGATCGCAGTAGAGATCGAGCATGGCGAGATCGGGCGCGCGGATGTCGGATTCCACGTCCATTTCCATGCCGTCGATCACGGCGAGGAAATCCTCGCGCGCAAGCGCGAATTCGCGCACCGCCTGGGCGAGGCCGCGCAGGCTTGCGGGCGGACGGCCGTCGTAGAGCGCATCGATGTCGTGCCGCCACTGCTGCAGCTGCGTGCGCCGGCGGTTGCGGTCGCCCGGGTCGTCGGCGATGTCGTCGACGGCGCGGCAGAACGAATAGATCTCGAACATGGCCTGCCGCTGCGCGGGCGGCAGAATGCGCATCGCGTGATAGAACGAGCTGCCTGACGCGCGCCTGGCCGCGTCCGCGCCCGTGTCTTGCCCGGCGTCCGCAATGCTCACGCGCCCTGGTGCTCCGGTGAGGCGGCGCCGCGCCGGCCGATCCGCCGCCACAGGCCGTGCAGGACGCCCAGCATGCCCACGCCAGCAAAGCTGAGCGACTTGAGGTGCACCTTGTCGCGCAGCGGATCGCGCACCCTCAAGGTGCGCACGAGCGACTCGGCGAGACGGTGGATGACGGAAATCTCGAGGCTCAGGCGGAAATCGCGGATCTGGTCGGCCAGCACGCGGCCGTCGCGCAGCAGGCCGGCGGTGCGCGCCGCAAGTTGGTGCAGGCAATCGAGCAGCTCCGGCGAGGACTGCGGGGCATCGAGCGCCGCGACGCTCGTGCCCGCCGCCGCCATGGCGTCGAGCGGGACGTAGACGCGGTCGAGGTTGCGGAAATCGTCGCGGCAGTCCTGGATGTGGTTGATGATCTGCAGCGCGGCGCAGATCGCGTCGGAGGCGG
>Ga0126371_10000489_pt1 | contig 32439 bp, 22 predicted proteins | sample PanSoiMetaPlot_4_FD_110145 | JGI IMG/M metagenome (GOLD analysis project Ga0126371, IMG submission 110145) | Tropical forest soil microbial communities from Panama - MetaG Plot_4 | ecosystem: Environmental > Terrestrial > Soil > Tropical forest > Bulk soil | place: Panama | collected 2016-02-17 | reverse complement strand
TCACCCGGTCTTGTTCATCGGCTCGCGCTTTTGATCCGCGCTTCTTTCAGACCTCGCCTGGCCGACGACGCCCTTACCCTTCTCTGACTCTTCACCTCCACCAGGTTGAGTAGGGGGTCTTGCCCCCAAGCTGTCGATCATGTTTGGCACACAATCAAAACCGGGGACGGTTGCCCGTCCCCGGTTTGGGACTGTACTGCCGTTCGGATGACCTAGTTGTTCAGTTGATCGAACTCGACTCCGTCGCCCGCCATCACGTTTTCGTTGGCGAACACGATCATGCCCGTAGCTGTTGTGTCGGTCACGCCAATGATTACGATCTCGCCGACCGCACGACGCGGCAGATCACGCACGTGAATCACAGGACCGTTTTGTTTCTCGAACATTTGCGGATCGAACGAGGGCATCTTCTTCTGTGTGTCTTCGGCGATTGCCGCTCGGAACGATAAGGAATCTACAGGATCTTTCAAATCAGCTTGATACGATCGTACAACGCGGAGATAATCGCCGATCTTTATGTTCTGATTCGAGCCGACGTTCACATAAACCTTCTGTCCTGTTCCGACCTGTGAATCGAAATCCTTCGCCATCACGATCCGGCCTGAAACCTTGCCGCTGCTGGCGGGCAGGAAGCGGTCAAAGCGGATCGGACCATGCGGTGCGATCTGCTGCTTTTCCACAAATGGAATCGCCGTGTCGCCAGGGTTGATGCCATCGCACGAATACTCAACCTGTGCGATCGCAGTCTTACTGCGCATGTCGATGACTTTGATCCGGCCCACTTCCTGGTAGGGCTGGCCGGCCTCCTTCAATACCTTCGATTGCCCCGGAAACATCTCGTATCTATTTTCGTCCTGGAGTTGTCGAATGATCTCGTACTCAGCACCGGCGGTATAGCCGGACCCGTGCAGATACACAATGTCCCCACGCACGAACTTCGTCGTGGTCGGGGTCTCGAGGCCACCGGCGATGTAGTTGGCATCGGGCAGGACGTGTTTGCTGATGAATCCAGCGCAATAAAGGTCGGCATAGGTTGGCTGCGGAATGCGCTCAGCGGGAAAGCTGTTCGACGTGGGCGCGGTACCTTCGGGAGCTTGTACGGTGCTCAGATCTGGTGGAGCCTGACCCCATACCGCCGTCGCCAGCAAAAGTATAAACAGTCCTGTTTTCTTCATGTTACCTCCGGAGAAGATCGCCTCAGCGTACTTCTCCCCAGTTAAATGCCAGAAAGGAAAGGCTTCAGCCGGAAGGTAACAAGCGAGTAAGGGAGGGTCAAGGTTACGAGGGTGATGGGCACATTGGGAGTGATTTTTTCTCAGGATCGCTAATCCACTGTTGCATAAATAATTAAGCCCCTGTAATAATTCGCCGTTCGTTTACATTGATTCGTTACCCGCGGTCCAGGCAATCTTTTCGGTAGACTTAAGGGGCTTAGAAAACCAGAGAGATGAATTCCGCTCTACCGTTCATGCCGCGTCTGCTGCCCCATAGGCTGCCGCGGGTCTGCGTGGCTGTGATCGGCTCCGATCCCAACGAAATGGCCGAGAAAGCTGAACTCTTGGCCAGAGATAACTCCTTTCTGGAGTTCAGGTTAGATTACCTTTCAAAGCCAGGGCTGGCGATGCCTCGCCTTAAACGCGTCATTGAATCCCATCACGGGATGGTTGCCATCGCCACCTGCCGCCGCGCGGCCAGCGGAGGCAAATTTCGCGGATCGATTGCCTCCCAACTCGACGTTCTCAGCAAAGCCGCGACTGCAGGATGTCAGTTGGTCGATGTTGAACTTCAGACGGCGAACAAGATCAAGCCGGAACAACTCCAGAAAATCCGCTCCAAAGCCGGCCTGATTCTGTCTTTTCATGACTTCCGCGCGACCAAGAAGCTGGAAGAAGCGCTCGAGAAGATGCTCACCTATCCGGCCGACTTCTACAAAGTAGTCAGTACCGCCACCACACTTTCTGACAATGTGACGATGATCAAGTTCCTCGCCCGCGAGGGGGATCGCCACTCGATGGTCGGCATGTGTATGGGCGAGCAAGGGATTATCAGCCGGGCGCTAGGCGTACGCGCCGGAAGCGTCTTTACATTCGGCTCTGCCGGAGCCGGTCAGGAAACCGCTCCCGGACAGGTCAGCGCACAGGAACTCCGCAGCGTCTACCGGATCGAGCAGGTCGACGTTGCCACCCGCGTCTATGCTGTGGTCGGCGATCCTATTGCGCACTCGCTCTCGCCGGCCATCATGAACGCTGCCTTCCGGCGCGAAAACGTCAACGCGGTATACCTCCCATTGCACGCGAAAACTCTCAAGGATCTCCTTACCTGCGTCCGTGAGATCCCCATTCACGGCATCAGCGTCACGATGCCGTATAAGGAAGCGATCCTTTCTCACCTGGACAACACCGACTCCCACACTACAAAAGTAGGGGCGTGCAATACGGTGGTCCGGGCGCAAGACGGAAAGCTCTATGGGTTCAATACGGATACGGCGGGAATTGTCCGCCCGCTTGAGCGTCGACTGAACACGCTCGAGGGCGCCAAGATCCTGGTTCTCGGCGCGGGAGGCGCGGCGCGGGCAGCTGTCTTTGGCCTGAAAGAGCGCGGGTCGGAAGTCTATATCCTGAATCGCTCTCTGGCGCCCGCCAAGAAGCTGGCGCATCAGGCTCGTGCCCGGCTGGTCAAGCGTCCCGACCTGAAGAAGTTGTCCTTTGACGTGATCATCCACGCTACCCCGGTCGGTATGGGGAACACGCGTGAAACGCCGCTTCAGGACAAAGAAATCAACGCCCGCTATGTCTTTGACATGGTCTACGATCCAGCCGAAACACGCCTGTTGAAGTTGGCCAAAGAACGCGGCGCACAGGTGATTCCAGGCATAGAAATGTTCGTCCACCAAGCCGCCCGCCAGTTCGAAATCTGGACCGGCAAGCCCGCCCCCTGGGATGAAATGCTGCGTGTAGTCCTGCTCGCTCTACAGGAACGACAACGGGAAAGCGCCAAAGCCCACGCCCGAACCAACGGCGGCAAGTAGACCATCACAAACACTCCGCCGCCACGGCGATCGCATCCGTTCATTGAGAACGTGTACCAGCCGCTTCTGCCAGGTGCGGGCCTGGCAAATTCGATCCAGATCCCATGCGCACGGGAAGGTGAAATCCCCAGTGCATCCTCGTCACAGTCTGTGTCTTTCTTGATGGGTACTCCGTTCGTTCTAGGTACGGTTTCGACATCGCTAAGCCGGCGCACTTCAACTCCCGCAGCCACTACATTCGTTGTGTCGGAAGGCATGCGATACAAGCTGCCTTCCGGCTGTGTGGCACGGGTTGCCTGCGTGATGCCGATCATCCCGCCGCCTCCTGTCAGTGTTAGCGGCACTCCCATGCCCCTGAGCAGTCCGCGCAATTCCGGCGTGTCGCGTACCCAAAATGCAGAAAGCCTTACCGCACTATTCTGATGAGCAAAGTGCTCCGGCATGTCTGTTGGTGACTTATTCATCTTGCCGAGGAAGAGCGGATGCAAGTGGGCTTGTCGAGGGAAAGGTGAACATACTGTCGTTCTCCTGAGCCTCAACGTGCCGGGTCCGGAACCTTGCACGGACAGCGACCGGGTCAGTTGCGTACAGGCCGAAGTAGACCGGGTCTTCTCCATTCTCCATCTTGGTCCGCTACTCTGAAGTGAGCTCGTCTACGGCTTTGGAGCCGTAATGAGTTCGATCTCGGTGCCGTCGGTAAATTTGACGTGCGCATTGAGGATGCCATCGGGATGGGACCTTTCGGGCTTGATGGCACATCCCATGGCGTGAAAATCAGATTGGGCTTCTCGAGATCCGTAACGACCACGGGGATGTGATCACTGCCGAGAACCAGCGGCGTCGATGTTTGCGCCGCGGCTCCGAGCGGCGATGGCGGCGAATGTTGTGTAGCGTAGTCGTAGACGGCTCTACTGATTCGCGCAATCACTCTATATCGAGTAGCCTCATCGGCGGTCGAATCGGTTACGAATGCAGCAATCGCAAGCTGCCGTCCGCCCGAGTAATTAACCCTATGTCATTGGTGGCCGCGGCAACCCCGTTATCCACATCCGAGTGGCCGGTCTGGTGCGCCACCCTGGATCCGTTTGGAAGGTCGGCCCCGAGATGGCCCGATGACGCGCTCATCCATTCCATCAGTAATGCAATATGCTCTGTAGTCAGTGGAGAACGTTCGGCGATCGTACGAAGAAGCTGAACAGCTCCTGCGGGCTCGAACCAGTTTCGAGATTGCGGAGCATGGTCGCGATGAAGAGCGCGCTCGTCGTCCTGAAGCTCAAACCCTCTCACGCCTAGAGGGGCGATATACTCGCGGACAATCCTTGGACTGTCCCCTAGTCGAAGCAGGATATCGGCCGCAGTATTGTCGCTGAGAGAAACCGTCATCTGTAGCAGGCCCCGCAAGGATACATCCACGCCTGCTTGAGGATATTTGGCCTGAAGTGGGGTATATGGCTTGGGAAGAATGAGGTCTGACTTCCGGAAGAGGATCGGCTGGTCCACGTTAGCTTTCCCTGTTCCACCTGATGGAGGATCGTGAAGCCAAGCGACAGCTTGAAAACGGACTGCATAGGAGGGTGCGCGTCAGGATTGAGTTCGCAATTCAGCGGAGTACCCGGTAACGAAGCAAGCCACCGATACTTTTCCGTGTGCATCGTCTGAGATGCTACGAATCTGCTGCTGGAGAGCCTGTTGTGCTACCGCGAGACTGACAGATAGGGCAAGTATCAGAACCTTCAAGGGCAGACGGGACATCCCACAATTCTACGGAACGCCGCTGCGTACAGGAGTTACCGGCCGAGCTCTCTCGTCATTCCTCTGCCTGGGAGCTTGGAATGGCCATCATGGGTTTGTAAATTCCGGGGGAGCCCGCGAATTTCCCGCCCCGGAAATCCCCGTTGCTGACCTATTGCCAAGCAATACGTCTGATGTGTATGGTCATATTGGTTCCAAACAGGAGACTTCGATGGGCGAAAGCGATGTATGGCAGGGCACTCTGGCGTTAATGATTCTGAAGACTCTGCAATCGATGGGACCTCTTCACGGGTATGGCATCGCGCGCCGAATCGAACAGATCAGCCAAGACCAGCTCATCATTCAATACGGCACAATCTATCCCGCACTGCTCAAACTAGAACAGGAAGGATATATCTCCTCAGATTGGGGGGAATCCGAAAACAAGCGTCGAGCCCGGTTTTATAGACTTACTCGTGCCGGACGTCGCCAACTGGAAAGAGAATGTCAGCGCTGGGAGAAGGCCGCCGCGGTTCTTGCCCGTTTCGTATCAACCGGAGAAGAGGCTGTATGAGGAAACTTCGCGCCTTTTTGCTTCGATTCTGGGGACTCTCCGGTGACAAACGCCAGGACGAGGAATTTGCGGAGGAATTGCAATCGCATCTCCAGATGCACATTGACGACAACATTCGCGGTGGCATGACACCAGACCAGGCCCGCCGCGAAGCAATCTTGAAATTGGGTGGCATCGAGCAAACGGTGCAGCGCCAGCGCGATCAGCGTGCCTTCTCTTTTTTTGAATCACTTTGTCGGGATCTCCGCTTCGCTTATCGCAACATCCATAAATCCCCCGGCTTCACCACTGTCGCTGTTCTTACTCTCGCCCTCGGTATTGGAGCTAACACCGCGATCTTCACGTTGCTCAATGCCATTTTGCTGCGCCCATTGCCGGTACAGAATCCTGAGGAACTCCTCTTATTTGGGGATGGCTACGCGGCGGGCAGCACCGAATCTGTTCCCGACGGCAACTGGAAGCTGTTCTCGTATTCCTTTTTTCACGACTTCCGCCAGAAAGACACTTCGTTTTCAGGGATCGCCGCAGTAGACAGCACCCAATTTGAAACCAAAGCGTCAATTTCGGGCGGAGCCTACCAAACAACCCACGTCAATCTTGTGTCCGGCAGCTATTTTTCCGTCTTTGGCGTCCCGGCATTTTTGGGCCGGACGATTGGCGAATCCGACGACAGCACCGAGGGCGCAGGTACGGTCGCGGTCGCCAGTTATTCCTGGTTTCAGCGCCATTTCAACGGCGATCCATCCGCCATGGGCAAGGTAATCCGAATCCAGTCTCACGACTACACGCTGGTCGGCGTGGCAAAACCCGGATTCTCTGGCGTCACGGTGGGCCAATCCACCGATCTCTGGATTCCGCTCTCGATGGAGAAGGCGTTCTCTCGTGCTGGTTGGAACGGCCTCGGAAACAAGCTCTTTCAATCGCTCTATCTCATCGGAAGGCTAAGGCCAGGCGTGACTGCAGCCCAGGCCAGCGCCGAAACCAATCTGCTGTTCAAGCAGATTGTGCGCAGCTATCTTGGGCCGCAGCCCTCGCAAAAGCACCTCGATGACCTTGCACGCGCCAGCATCCAACTCACGCCCGGAGGTCGGGGAGTCTCACTTCTGCGCTACGCGCTCTGGTTGCCGCTCCAGATCCTCATGGCGATTGTGGCGCTGGTGCTTCTCATTGCCTGTGCCAATATCGCGAACATGCTCCTCGCCCGCGGCGTAGTGCGGAGGCGTGAAATCGCTGTGCGGATGGCTCTTGGCGCCTCTCGCCGTCGCATTGTTTTTCAACTTCTCACCGAGTCGACGCTTCTCGCTTTTCTGGGAGCTGCCGCCGGTGTTGCACTGGCGTGGAAGGCGAGCGGCCTGTTGTTGAACATGGCCACGCCCGGCCCTGATCCGGTGCCTCTGAACCTTGCCCCGGACCTGCGCGTACTCGGCTTTACGATAGCCGTTACAGTTCTCACCTCGCTTCTCTTCGGGATCCTGCCGGCCTTCCGCTCCGCTGGCTTCGAGTTCACGCCAGCCCTCAAAGACGGCCGTGGCAGTTCTTCAGCTTCCACGCGCGGTGCCCTGGCTCGCTCCCTTATCATCGGACAGGTCGCGCTCTCCGTTTTGCTGCTTGTGGTTGCCAGCCTCTTGCTGCGCAGCCTCATTCACCTGTACGACGTGGACACTGGCTTCGACAAGCACAACGTGCTCATCTTTTCGCTCGACTCCAGTACTGCCAATCTCCCGCACGGACCCGATGAGATCCGCTCTGTCCGCCTGCAGGAGCAAATCGAAGGCCGCGTGCAGGCTATCCCCGGGGTCCGGTCCGACGGCTTCGCCTTCTTCGCCTTCAACGACGGTGCATGGTCCGATCGAGTCCTCTTTCAGGGCGTTCCGCGTTCGCCAGCGAACGGCGAATCAGTCTCCTTCAACATTTCCGGTAACGGATTCTTCTCCGCGATGGGCATTCCTCTCATCGAAGGCCGCACCTTTAGCTCCGAAGACCGAGGAACAGCCAAGGTCGCCGTCATCAATCAAACCATGGCGCGTCGCTTCTTCCCGAACAGCTCTCCAATCGGATATCGCTTCGCCATCGGAGAAACGCCCGATCATCCGGGCGAGATCGAAGTGATCGGCGTGGTCAAGGATTCCAAGTACTACACTCTTGATGAAGGCCCAGTGATGGAGGCCTATTTTCCCTGCACTCAGAATCCCGGTTTCTTCGGCAACTTCGTGGTGCGCTACGCTCCTGGCGCAAACCAGCAGGAGATCAGCTCCCGGATCCGGCATGCCATCGCCGAAATCAACTCCAACATCCTTGTGAACAGCGTAACGACCCTCGAAGAGCAGGTCGACCGCTCCATCGCAAGACAAGCACTGATTGCCCAGCTTTCTGCATTCTTCGGAATTCTGGCTGTGTTCCTCGCCTGTATGGGAATCTACGGCTTGCTTTCCTACTCGGTCGCGCGCCGTACCAACGAGTTAGGGATCCGCCTGGCTCTCGGGGCGCAATCTCACGCGTTGCTGTGGCTGATCCTCCGCGAATGTATTTTTCTGCTGGTTCTAGGATTTGCCATCGGCATACCGGTCGCCCTTAGTTCCACACACATCCTCAAGAGCCTGCTTTATCAGTTGAGCCCGCTCGATCCCACGGCAATCGCCATCGCGATCGCCGCAGTGGCTTGCATAACAGTGGGCGCCGCGTGGCTTCCCGCACGCCGCGCCTCCAAAATCAACCCCATGCAGGCCCTTCGGACCGAGTAAATTCAGTGAATGCGGATTCCCGGATTCGGATTTCGGGGCGGCGGGTGGGTTTTCCACTGCAAAAACCGGTTCGATGTGACATCCAACCTTGACCCCCGCATCCGACAGCGCAAAATCACATTGTGCGCACTCAACACCGCAAAAATCCAAGGCAAGAGGCGCACCCACATCAGCTCAGCGAACCATTAACAATTTTGCGAAATGGACTCGCCAAACGCTGCTCCCTACAAGCACCACTAAGTGCTGTTTTTTCATGATTTTACCGATAAAATATTTGGATTCAATATTTTGCGAAGCTCAAAATCAACGACTAGGAACCCAACTCCAATGTTTTGAGGATTTTGCAGAAATCGATCAGAAAATCTCGATTTGCACTCAACAAAAAAATGGGACGCACAAGTGATATTCGAGCGCACTCTCCCACTTGACTTGTAGTCTGGCGTACATGCAGTCGGTGGACAATCCCCGTAAGTGCTCGAAACAACAGGAAATGAAAGCTCTCGATGCTTATCGCAAAGAAAAAGTTGCATTTTCCACTGTGCCCAAAGTAATATGCAGTCAGGAAGCGCGACAGTAAGGCGTTTCCGGGTTGTAGCCCAGTACCGCCCGGTTCTTACTTCCAAAATCGCAGTACAGCTTTGGCAAAAAACTCGACGCAAGAAGCGGATTCGTCCGCCTCCATCCCGGTTCGGAGAGTTCAACATGGCGTGGTACGCGTATTGTTTGACCGAGCACCAAACCCTCCCGAATGGAACCCGCACTCGCCGCCCTTTCCTGCTAGAAGGTGTACAAGGAGTCAACGGCGCCGCGGTTCTCAGCTATCCCAGTGGTGAATTCGCGGTCATTGTCAGCGAGTACGACCACACAACTGGCCAACTGGATCAGAAGGCGGCCATCGATCATGCCCGCGTAGTCAGCAACTGCTTCCGTAACTCCACTGTTCTTCCCTTTAAATTCGGCACAATTTTCGATAGCGATGACGCCCTGCGTCAAGCCGTACGCGTTAACCGGCGCGCCTTCGGCCAGAGCGTGGCCAAGCTTCGCGGCAAGTCTGAAATGCACATCAAGCTGGTGGTCCGGGATGGCTCCCTGCGTGAAGCCATGATCGACGTGGAGTTACCCGATACCGTCGGCGGCGACTATCTCTCCAAGCTCAAGGTCAAGGCCTCCCGCGAGCGCGAGCGTCAGACCAAGGCCCGGGCCCTGTCGGTGCAAGTCCATAAGCTTTTCAACCCGCTCGAAGAGGAAGTCAGCTGCAAGAAGGTCGCTCCGGAGGGCATGCTGATCGATATTGCCCACCTGATCGACACCAAGAGCGTCGAGAAGTATCAGAACCGTTACTCGACGGCCGCCAAGCAGCTGAAGAACTGCGAAGTATCCGTCAGCGGTCCCTGGCCGCCCTACCATTTCCTGCCCGGCAAGCTCCGAACCGTCGCCGGCAATAGCTAGACATTCCGCTTTTCCGACAGAGCCCGTGGGAACCGCCACGGGCTCTGTTCGTTTTCAGGACTCGGCATCGTCGTGCAACGAATATGCATTGTTCTGCACTTTCTTTTATGCAATGCACTTCGCTAGGAGCTCTCGTAGCGGTCAGCGACGTTATTAACCTTCTTAACTTCTAATGACTTACAAAGAGTGGCTGCGCTTTTCTCCGTTCTCTCTCTTTGGCGCGCGAAATGCTTCAGCCATAGGTAACTAAGAGGCCGCAAACTCTTGTATGACCTTCACTCTCTGTGACTCTGAGCGTCACTTCCTGTTTAGCCGTTCTGGTTGGCAGAACGGCGTCTAGCTTTGCCTTTCCTGACATTGCCTACCAAATTCGCCTCTTGAACGTGGCCCCGTTAAGGGGCCATTTTTTATTTGTAACAATAATCTGTCTCGCCCTTTTGTGGAGCCTTAGGGGCCGCCATTACACAACAGGAAAATGACTGCCCCAGTCCTGATTTTCGAAGGTTGGGAATCCTCCGGCAGAGAAAACGTCTTATATAGGTCAGTGCAGAATGGCATCGAAGGATTACCCTTGATCTCTCAAGAGCCCTTCAACAATCTCGCATCAGTGTTTTTTTCCGAAGATTTCTGCCGTGAATGCTTCGATCGTTGCGCCTTTTTGCCAAGCGTCCACTGGAAGGCCAGCTTTGCGGCAGGTCTGCTCGAGGAACATGACGCGATCCCAGTGATGCTCGATGGGGACCTGTGGTAGCAGGAGCCCGCGGCGGTATGAAGTGCTGATGAGCAGGCCGTGGCGTCCCACTTCAACGGCTTCCGGCGTGATCGGCTGTGGAGGAGAGAGGATACTGAGCTCAATCTGCAGGTGAGGTGTTTCCGCGATAGTGACGGGATGGAACCGCGTGTCTTCAAAGGCCGCAGCGCGGGCTGTCTCGGCTACCGCTCGATACACCGAGCTCGTGGGGAGGACATAACCGACACACCCGCGCAACAGGTCGTTCAGATATAACGACGTGAAGGCACCGCGAGGCTCAGCGAAATGCGGCGTCGGAGGATCGAGTGGAATGTCGCGGTCTTCCAGCGCAGAGAGAATCGACTCCTGAGCCAGCCGAAGAAGAATGGTCCGCTCTTCTTGCGAGAACTCACCCGATGGCTCGCTGTGTTCTACGTCGAGCGGACTAGGTCGAGGCAGCGACATCGCGGTCAGCCTGCGGAGGCGTCACCGGTTTTCTGCGCCGGCTCAGGATGAAAGCGCGGCGCCGGCGCTTCACAACACGACGGTCAATCTTGGACCAGAACGCGACAAAGTAATCGATCGCCGAAACCAACGACACGCACACCATGAACCAGATCGCGAGAAACGCGATCCAATGCACCGGGAAAAAGTACTTGCCGTAGACGGGCAATTCTTTCCAGCGATGGTCGAGAATCACTGCAACTACTGAGACGATCTGCACCACCATCTTCAGCTTGCCCAGATTACTGGCTTCAATCGTGAAGCCTTCTGAAGCGGCAATGGAGCGCAGACCACTTACGAGAAATTCGCGTCCGATGACAACAATGGCGACCCACGCCGGAACCAGGCTGGGATTGAGTTGCACCAGCACAACAAACGCGGCAGCAACAAGAAGTTTGTCGGCGAGCGGGTCCAGCAGAATACCCATCGTGGTGATCTGGTCGCGCTTGCGTGCCAAATACCCGTCGATGCCGTCGGTTATCGCGGCCGCGATGAACAGGGCTGACGCCAGCAATTCCTTTTCACCATTCGCGCTGCTGAAATGGGAACTGGAGAGAATCCAGATCAGCAGAGGAATGCTGAGAATGCGGCTCAGCGTGATGGAGTTAGGCAGGTTCACACAAATGGACGGATTCCGATTGGCCAGACCGGAGATCTGGGTTGATTATCCTCCACCGGAGAGGGGAACGCAATGCGTGTTCGCGAGTGCCCAGCTACTACTTATTCCTTGCTCCTGGCCATCTCCACAGCTCTCAGCAGTGCCCCGGCTTTGTTCATCGACTCCTGAAATTCGGTCGCAGGATCAGAATCTGCCACGATGCCAGCTCCCGCCTGCAGATATGCGTTCTTCCCTTGCATGAGCATGGTGCGAATACCGATGCAGGAGTCCAGGTTCCCGGCGAAATCGGCGTACAGAACCGATCCGCCATAGATTCCACGTCGAGTGGGTTCCAGCTCCTCAATAATCTGCATAGCCCGTACCTTCGGTGCACCACTCAGAGTGCCGGCTGGGAAGCAGGCTGCGAATGCATCGAGCGCATCGAGATCTTTTCTCATGGTTCCTTCCAGCGCCGACACCAGATGCATCACGTGCGAATAGCGCTCCACGTACATTAAGTCCTTCACCTTCACCGAACCGTATTCGCTCACGCGTCCCAGATCGTTGCGTCCCAGGTCAACCAGCATCACATGCTCGGCGCGTTCTTTCTCATCGTTGCGCATCGCTTTTTCCAGTTGCGCATCTTCCGCTTCGTCGCGCCCTCTGGGATGGGTTCCGGCAATGGGACGGTACTCCAGCTTTCGCCCAGTCACTCGCACCAACATTTCTGGAGAAGAACCAAGAATGTGCGTATCTCCGTTTTTCAGGAAATAAAGATAGGGCGACGGATTTACCTGCCGCAGTGCACGGTACAGATCGAAAGGCGCGACTTCCGGCACGAAATCGAGACGCTGCGATAGAACGACCTGAAAGATATCTCCGGCGGCGATATATTCTTTGCAGCGCTCCACGCCGCGCATGTAGCCCGTGCGCCTTGTAGCGGCATGCAGCTTGAGCTTGCCCCGTTTCACTGTTGAGGACTTGCGCCAAAGGTCCGGGCCCAACCCAGTAGCCAGTTTTCGTTCCAGTGCCGCGATATCGCGAAGCGCTCGCGCATAGGCCCGTTGCGGGCTTTCGCGCCGAACGTCCGCAGCAGCCATGATATGAATCTGATGCCGCAGATGATCAAACGCCAACAGCCGGTCAAAGAACATCAACTCCGCATCGGGCAGTAACAAGTCATCTTTAGCCCCCTCACCGATCTTCTCCAGTTCCCGCACAACATCGTAGGCGAAGTACCCGACTGCGCCTGCGGTAAACGGAGGCAGCCCCGGAACGGCAGCGGGACGATGTTCCCGCAAGAGTCGTTTCACGACCTGAAATATGTTTTCGCCTTCGCGTGGGTGCCCCATTTCTCTTGCGTCCTTTGCGTGAGAAGTGGGGACTTTCTGTCCGCGTTCAATCTCCACTTTGCCCTTGCGCGCCTTCACTCGCATGTAGGGCGCGGCACCGAGAAACGTGTACCGACCAATCTGTTCGCCACGCTCAATTGACTCGAGCAAGAATGCATGCGATTCCTTCTGCGCAATCGCTAAGAACGCACTGACCGGGGTCAACAGGTCGGCGCTGACAGACTTGACCACAGGGATAAGCGTCGCCTCGCGCGCCAATCGAGAGAACTCTTTGAAATCAGGCTGCAGCATGATGTTTGTAAGGGGCTTTCATTATAGGGGACGCGGCTAGGCTGCGGGCTTTGGGCTTCAGGCTTCAGGTTTCCGGCTTCGGGACCGAGACTGTCGGCGTTGTACTGCTCCGCTGTAAACCTGCCTGTCTATCACTATGACAGGGAATTGTTTAGGCGTATCAGGCCGATGTCAGGTCCGAGGTCGCAGGTCTGAGGCCTGAGGTTCAAGATCGAGCCCGAGCCAGAAGCCCGCAGCCCCAAGGCCGTTTTCCAAACTTTCGTCACTTGTTACCCTCGCCCGTATGACTAGAATCGCTACTATCCCGAGCATTATGAGCTTTTTGCGTCAGTTCCAGGGAAGGCGACGCGGCTGAAGATTCGGGTAACGCACTATTTTTCGCCCAGGACAACAGCGCTCAAATTCGGCGGGAAGATGATCACGATCGACTAACTATGCAAGTTAAGTTTTGGGGCGTGCGCGGCTCCACGCCCACTCCACAAGCCGAGAACCTGCGCTACGGAGGCAATACCTCCTGCGTCGAGGTGCGCATCGGAGATCAAATTTACATCTTCGATTGCGGCACCGGGTTTCGTATGCTCGGCCACGAACTCACTCGCGAGTTCGGCGATCGCCCGTTCGCAGCTCACATCTTCGTTTCGCATTTTCACTGGGACCACATTCAGGGCATGCCTTTCTTCCGCCCACTGTACGAAAATCCCTTAAGCCGCTTCTCTTTCCACTCGTCCGGTCGCACACGCGGCATTCAGCAAGTGATGGCCGAACAGATGGCATCGCCCTATTTCCCGGTCGACCTTGGGATGATGCGGGCCAAGCGTGACTTCTGCAACATCGACAATGGATGCCTCGACATGGGAGACGGCATCCGCATCAAGACGCAGTGGCTCAACCATCCGCAAGGCTGTCTGGGATTCCGTGTTGAAACCAAAGACGGCATTCTCGTCTACGCAACCGACAACGAGCCGGGCGACGCCGAATTCGACAAAGGCGTTCGCAAACTTGCGGAAGGCGCCGACCTGCTGATCTACGACGCACAATATCTGCCCGAAGAGTACGCCGCCCGCCGCCGCGGCTGGGGACACAGCCATTGGCGCGAAGCCGTCGACATCACAATGGCAAGCGGCGCGAAAGAATTGATTCTGTACCATCACGACCCCGACCATACCGACGCCATCGTCGACAAAGTTGTCGCTGATGCCCGCAACTACTACCCGAGAGTCCGCGCTGCCGCCGAGGGCCTGGTCATCCGTCCGCAAGCCGAACGCGGCACGGCAGCAAGGTAGCTCATTCCCTTTCTCGATGTCATTCTGACGAGAGCTTCGGCTCTCGGAGGAACCGTAGGAAAGCAGGCAGGTCCTCTGCACTGGTTGGGTCTCCAATGATGTCGACCTTGGACGAGTTCCCCACCAACGGCATCAACCCTGGGTTTTGACGTATCGTCCCTCAACTCGGCTTCGCCGAGTTTCAAAATAACATCAGGGTGAGGGTTGATCACCACAAGCGCCGTTGTTTTGCTACACTTCCGCCTTCACATCGCTTCCGGGGGCCCCATGCTTCGAGCGGCAATCTTCTGTCTGTTCACGCTTTCCTTCGTCATCACCACAACTGCACAAAGCCCAGACATCTCCGAGCCTGGCACGAGCGATGCCATTGCCGCCGCTACGACTGACCCTCACTTCATTTCGCCGCTCGTAAGCTTCATCCCGCAATCGAAGACTGTCCCTTCCCCCGAGAAATTCTTCGGGCGCATCATGGGCGCTCCGGGAGAACTCTCCGGCACCGAGAAATCCTATGCATACGCTAGAGCCCTTGCCGCTGCAAGCCCGCGCGTGCGCGTCTTCACGATCGGCAAGAGCGAAGAAGGGCGCGACATTCTCCTCATCGCAATCGCTGACGAAAAGGGAATCCGCGATCTCGATCGCCTGAAAGCCGCAACGGCATCGCTCGCCGATCCTCGCCGCACGGATCAGGCCGCCGCCGAAAAGCTCATCGCCACCGGGCGTCCGATGTACTACTTCAACGCCGCCCTGCACTCCGACGAAACCGGATCAACCGAGGCCGTCCTCGAACTCGCCTACCGCCTCGCCGTCTCCGAGCAGCCAATGATTCAGCGCATCCGCGAGAATCTTGTGGTGCTCATCAATCCCATCTCCAATCCAGATGGTCGCGACAAGATGGTTGACTGGTTCTATCGCTATCTGAAAGGAAAGACCGACCGCAACATGCTTCCGCGCCAGTCGCCGCCTTACTGGTCGAAGTACACCTTCGTCGATATCAACCGCGACACGCACCAGCAGACGCACGAAACCACCAAAGCCGTTCACCGCATGTTTCACGAGTGGCACCCGACCGTGGTGCACGATCTGCACGAAGGCGTACCCTTCATGATGACTTGGAACGGCACTGGCCCCTATAACCCGAATATCGATCCGATCACATACACCGAGTTTCTCGAACTCGGCATGCACGAGGTCGAGGCGATGACCGCGATGGGCATGCCCGGTGTCTCCACCTGGAATTTCGGCGAGGCCTTCGCGCATCTTTATCTCGACTCCGTCGCCATGAACCACAACAGCATCGGACGGGGCTACGAAACCTTCGGCAACGGCAGCGCCGAAACAGAAAAACGCGCTATCTCTCCCGGCGCAACCACGATGGAGTGGTATCGCCCGCTGCCGCCGCCGCACGAAGTCACTTGGTCGGCTCGTGACAATCTCAATTATCAGGAGACCGGCGCGCTTATCGCGCTCGATGACGCTGCCACTCACGCGAAACATATGCTGCGCAACTTCTATAAGAAGTCGTGGGATTCCTGGCAGAAGGGTCTGACGCAGCCGCCATACGCGTTTCTGATTCCGCAGGATCAGGGTGATCCCGCGCGAGTCGCAGCTATGGTCGGGCGGCTGATGGGACAGCACATCGAAGTCTCGCGCGCGCAGAGTTCAATTCAACTCAAAGATGGAAACTACCAGGCCGGAACTTATGTCGTCCGCCTCCATCAGCCGTATCGCAACTACGCCGTCGACCTGCTGACGCCGCAGCACTATCCAACAGACGGCGAGCCTCCCTATGACGACGTTTCGTGGGAACTGCCAGCCAACTATCATTTACAGGCGATCGCTACATCTGACCCGGCAATCCACAACGCCCAACTCACTGTGCTCACCGAACCCCCGCAAGTGGCGGGACACATCAGCGGCTTAGGATCTGTGTATCTCTTGAAAGACAGAGGCCAGGAATCCTTGCTCGCCGCGCGTTATCGACTGGCCGAGTTCGAGATTCAGATTGCCGAGCACGAATTTGAATCCAACGGCGTGAAATATCCCGCAGGTTCCTGGATTCTCTCCGACCAACCCGGCCTGCACGATGCCGTTCAGCAAACCGCAAAAGAACTCGGCCTAGATTTCACCCAGGTCGCAACACCCCCCAACACGCCGCAGCACATCGCCCCTGCTCCGCGCATCGGCGTCTGGGTTCCATGGGCCGATACCGATTCCATCGGATGGATTCGCTACTCGCTCGATCAGCGCAAAGTTCCCTACGCCTATCTTCGCGACGAAGACATTCGCGCGGGGAATTTGCCCTCAAAAATCGACGTCCTTTTATATGGACATGTCGATCTCGAACTCGCCGAGCAGATCGGAGGCCTGCCAAAGGCCTGGTCGCCCATGCCCTTCAAGAAAACGCCACAAACGCCGAGTTTCGGCACGCCAGCAGAATCCGACGACATCACCGGAGGCATTGGCTACGAAGGCCTCGGGCAAATTCAGCGCTTCATCGACGACGGTGGTCTGCTGGTCACGCTCGGCAGCGGCAGCATGCTGGCGCTCGAAGGTGGGCTCGTGCGCTTTGTTCGCCGATCCTCGGGGGGCGTTCCGCGCAGCGCCGCCGGAGGCGGCGGATCGTCATCTGCCGCGTCTCAGCAAGCCACCACCCGCACGCCCGGCGCGCACGTACGCGTCACCTTCGATCGCCCCGATCATCCCATTGCTTACGGATATCCCTTACACACCTGGGTCTTCCGCCAGAATTTTCCGCTCTATAACACGCCACGACGCTGGCTACGCATGGCTTACTGCACCACGTGCCTGGACGGCCCCGAAGATCGGAGCGGAATCGTGATGGAGTGGGGTGACAGCGAGAACAAAAACTTCGTGGTCAGCGGACAAGCCTGGGGAGAAGAGAATCTGATCGGCCGTCCTGCGATCCTCGACATGCCCGTTGGAAAAGGACACGTCGTCGCCTTCAACTTCAATCCCATGCACCGCGACATGAACCGCGGCGATCAACGCCTGCTATGGAACGCAATTCTGAACTGGCAAGCGATTCTTTCTGCAAAACCCAAGGCCGACGCGAACTCGGAGCCTGCTCCAGAACCGGATGAGTAGTCGTTGAATCAAGCGCACAAAAATGCCCACAACCCTTTTGGGAAGGTGTGGGCATTTGATCACGAATATCCTTTTGTTAGTTCACCGTGAAGTTCATCGCACTCACGGCGGTACCGCCCGGAGTCGTAATCGAAATCTTCGCGGTCACCGCTCCTGTCGGTACAGTCGCCGTCACTTGCGTGTCGGAGTTCACGGTAAAGCTCGCAGCCACGGTTCCGAACTTCACCGCGGTCGCCTGCGAGAGGCTCATTCCGGTAATCACCACGGGTGTACCCACCGGCCCGCTTGTCGGACTGAAGGTCTTGATGCTGGGAATGACTTTGAACTTTTGCGCCGACACCAGATTTCCGCTCGACTCAACGATGGTCACTTTCCCAGTGGTCGCTCCCGCCGCAGGCGCGGCTGTCATATAGGTATCGCTGACCACCGTAAAAGTGCCCGGCCCGGTTCCAAACTTCACGCCGGTTGCGGTCGAGAAGCCCTGACCAAGAATCCCTACCTTGGTTCCGACCTTACCCGCGGTCAGCACAACCAGCCAGGCAAACGGCTTCAGCCCGACATTCATGCTGTAGAAACAGCCTTCTGCCGGACCCACGGTCGCCCAGCCATAGATGATCCCGTTCGTGTGAAGCGTGGGAGTCGAAAGCGGATCGCCACCGCTGGTCTTTCCATCAAAATCGTGAATCACCGAATAAGTCGTACCGGCCGTGTTCAGCCTGAAAATGGTTCCGTTGCCGGATGCTCCTCCGGCGGTGGTGACGCCGTAGAGAAAGTTGTCGCTCCCTTGCAAGAGGCCCGCCGGCGGGTGGGCGCCGTCGGGACTTCCCGTGAAATTGTGCAGGATCTTATAAGCCCCCGCCGCAGTGAGCTGGTAAATCGTGCCCTGCCCGACCGATCCACCCCAGTTGGTGGTACCGTAAAGTTTGCCGTCACCGCCTTGCACGACGGGCCCCTCGGGCGTCGTGCCGTCAAGAGTTGCGGTGCCGAAGTTGTAGATGATCTTCAGCACGCCTTTGCGAGTCAGTTGAAACACCGTTCCCTCGTTAAACTTGCCGCCCAAAGTCGTCGTGCCATAGAAGTTCCCGTCCGAGCCCACGATGAGCGGCGCGACGCTCGTCCCTGGAAGGTTCGCCAACACCGAGAAAGTCGCGGCCGGCATCGTGATCTTATAAGCGACTGGCACCGTCCCTTGCGTGACACCGTAAAGGTCTCCATCCGAGGCTTGAATCGGAGGAGCCCATGGTGAGCCGCCATCGGTGACATTGGTGAAGTTATAGAGAACGTTCACCGCTCCGCCGGGAGTCACCTGAAACACTTCTCCGTAGCCGTTGGTCGTGTGGATGTAAGTCGTGCCGTACAGATTCCCGTCCATTCCCAGCGTGAGTCCGGAATGCGGCTCTGAGCCATCCGTTCCCTGAAAGAAATGAGTCGCCGTGACGGCACCGGCAGGAGACGCGACCAGCGTCGTGCCTTGTCCCGGGAATGACGATGGCATGGTGCTATAGAAGTTGCCGTCCTGTCCCTGCCCGAGCACGTTTGGAGTTTCCGGCCCGCTGCCGGTACCTTGCAGCAGATCATGAAGATCGGTATAGGTTTGCGCCTGCCCCAGCGACGCAACCAGCAACAGATCGATACCGACCAACAGGAAAAACACCACCTTCGTTTTCGTCATTGGGATCCCCTTCTGCCGAGCACACACTCGCCATTCGTCTGCCTGAAACAGGTCAACGCGAGATTCCGTACAGGTTTTGCGGGGGGACGCCGCGTCACAAGGAAACAACGGCGAAATCGCGGAGTTCTAGGCTGGCTGGAATTTGAAGTCAAGGAGCATTTTGCGCAGGCATTTTGCGCAGGGATATTTGGCATTGGAGTATGCTTTTACCCCACCCGGAGGAGTTCGAATGCTCCAGAAGTTCGCCCTTATTTTGTTCTCATTCTTCGCGATTGCTGCGTCGTGGGCGCAGCAGAATTCCGACAGGTCATGGCGCTTTGCGGTGTCGGGGGATTCCCGCAATTGCGGTGATGTCGTAATGCCCGCCATCGCCAAGAGCGTGAACCAGAAGCACGCCGCGTTTTACTGGCATCTTGGCGATTTCCGCGCCATGTACGAGATGGACGAAGACATGCAGCACGTCTACAGCGAAAGATTGCCGCTCGCCGAATATCGCCAGATTGCATGGGGAGATTTCATCGACAATCAGGTTCGGCCCTTTGGAGCGGTTCCGGTCCGCCTTGGCATCGGAAATCATGAGCTCATCAGCAAGACTGACGCTGACTATTTCTCGACATTTGGATACTGGCTCGATACACCGGAGCTTCGCGAACAGCGCCTCAAGGAATTTTCCGACGGCAACTTGCGAACCTACTACCACTGGCATGAGCACAACGTCGATTTCATCTACCTGGACAATTCCAGCGACGACGGATTCGACGACACACAGACGCAATGGTTCGAGCGAGTGCTAGCAGCTGACAGAAATGACGTCGAGATCAAAGCAGTTGTGGTCGCAATGCACCGGGCATTACCCAACAGCCTCGCTTGCGGCCACAGCATGAACGGCGACAAGAACAATCCCAGCGTAAAGGGCACACAAAGTGGACGCCGAGCCTACCTCGACCTCGTCAAGTGGCGTCACGATACCAACAGGTTCGTCCATGTTCTGGCCAGCCACTCCCATTTTTATATGCAGGATCTCTACGACACCGATTATTGGAAAAATCCGAGCCATGGCGGCGTGGTCCTGCCGGGCTGGATCGTCGGCACTGCAGGCGCCCGTCGCTATACCTTGCCTGATCTGACTCTCGAAATGAAGTCCAAGACAAAGGCCGAGACCAACGCCTGGGGCTACCTGTTGGCTACGGTTTCACCGAGCGGGGAGATTAACTTCGAGTTCATCAAGCTGAACTTGAATGACCTGCCCAGGGAAGTCAAAGATCGGTATGGCGACTTTGCCAAGAACTTTTGTTACGAGGGAAATAAGGATCCGGGCAAACACGATCCGCCCGACTCTTGCAACGAAAAGTAATCCATCCCGCATCCTTCAGATTGCAGCGGGCCCTTTCGTGCATCCCACGTTTTTAACCGACGAGGACCGATGAGTGCTGAAAGAAATGTCAAAGGCCGCCTCCGTAGGCGAATCGCAATTCTCCTCGCCGTCTGCATCACCCCGGCCCTCACAGTCCAATCTGCCCTCGCACAGACTGAATCCCAAAAAACCACGATCAGCGGAGTCGTCATCAACGCGGTCACACGCGCTCCGGTCCCGCGAGCGCTGGTTTCCACCCCGGACAACCGCCACGCGACATTCACCGACAGCTCGGGGCAGTTCGAGTTCGACATGGGGAAGGAAAACACCGACACTCCCGGCGGCCCGGGTGAACTGACTCGTGTGGCAGGCCCAGAACAAGATCGGACCTGGATCAACGCCCGCAAACCAGGTTTCATCACCGAAGGATCAAACGGGGCACTCGCCTCTCCGGGAAAAGAAGTAACGATCGCTCTGACTCCCGAAGCACTGATCACAGGCCGAGTTACCTTTTCCACTGCTGACACGACGTCTGATGTCACTGTTCAACTCTTCTCGAGACAGACACAAGATGGTCTCCCGCGATGGACCGTCATCAAGAACACGACGACAAACTCGATCGGTGAATTCCGTTTCGCCGACCTCTCGCCCGGTCAATATCGCCTGGCGACTAATGAATCGTTGGACAACGACGCCGGGGCAATGTTGTCTCGCAATCAGGTCTATGGTTTTCCACCTCTGTATTACCCGGGAGCGCCTGACTTCGCCACCGCCGGCACAATCGAAGCCGCCGCTGGACAGACCGTTCAGGCCGATCTGTCGCTCGTTCGCCAGCCCTATTACTCCGTGAGAATTCCCATCAACGGCGACACCGGCAACGGACTGAATATTAGCGTCTCCTCCCAGGGCCACCGCGGACCGGGCTATTCCCTCGGCTTCAACGCCGCTCAACACAGAATCGAAGGATTGCTGCCCAATGGCAATTACGTGGTTGACGCCATTTCATACGGAGAAAATACAGCGTCCGGAACGACCACCCTCCGGGTCGCAGGTGGGCCCGCCGAGGGGCCGGCGCTGACGATAGTTCCCAACAGCGGAATCGTTCTGAACGTCAGAGAGGAATTTCACGACACGCAATGGAACGGCTCGGCGAGTTTCAGCGCTAACGGCCGAATCTTCGCTCTCCACGGTCCACGTCTCTACCTATCGGCCAACCTTGAGCCTGCCGACGATTTCGGGCAGGGCGTCCCGGCTTCCATTCGCCCGCCCCTTGGCCCGAACGACGATTCTCTAGTCTTGACGAACGTTCCGCCAGGACGTTATTGGCTCCGTCTGAATACTGCGCGCGGTTATGTCGCATCTGCGACTATGGGAGCGATCGATCTGCTGCACCAGCCTTTGGACGTTAGCGCCGGCTCCGCTGCCTCGGTCGATATCACCCTGCGGGATGAGCTATCTTCGGTAGACGGCAAAGTCACCGGATGGAATGCGGACTCGGTGAAACCTGATGACCCCAATTCGCAGAACGCCTGGATCTATTTTGTGCCACTGCCTGACAGTGCCGGTCAATTCCAGCAGCTCGGCATCCCTCCCAACGAGAACTTCACCTTGCAGCAGATCGTGCCGGGAAGCTATCGCGTGCTGGCTTTCGCCCATCCGAAAGAAAATCTTCCCTATCGCGATCCCCAGGCGATGAAGACGTATGAAACCAAGGGGCAAGTCATTCATCTCGCGGCGGGCCAAAAAGCCAATCTACAGGTGCCGATCATCCCCGAGGAATAAGCAATGCGATCAAACCGAAGTTCGATGTCTTGCTCTCTGCTGATCGCTGCGGTCTGTTTTGTCGTTGGAATTTCTTCTCCAGCGCAAAACTCAACGCCCGTACCGGAAGGAACCTTCCGAATCGCCGGAACTCTTGTCAGCAAAACAGACGGTCACCCGCTCGGCGGCGGTCGCGTGATTCTTGCCAGCGTCAAAGCGCGTCAGAATCCGCAATCCGTCGTGACTTTGGACGATGGCAAATTTGAATTCACCGGCATGCCTGCGGGAAAGTATTCGCTCACCGGCGCCAAGCGCGGATTCATCTCCGCCGGATATGAACAGCATGACCAGTATGCGACTGCCATCGTGACCGGCGCCGGCCTCGATACCGAAAACCTCGTGCTCAAGATTTCACCGCACGCCTTGATCGGGGGCAGGGTTTTGGACGAAGCCGGTGAACCGGTGCGAAATGCCTCAGTGACTCTCTATTTCGACAATCACCTGGAAGGCGTCCACGAGATTCGAACATTTCGCAACGCAGAGACAAATGACCTTGGGAATTACGAGATCGACGGCCTCATTCCGGGCACATATTATCTGTCTGTCAGCACGCAGCCTTGGTACGCGGTCCATCCCACGGGCCCGACCCGTTCACAATCCAAAGTCGACGCTTCCCTCGATGTGTCTTATCCCGTGACCTATTACGGCGACGTCACTGAACCGGAGAGTGCTACTCCCGTCACGGTGCATGGCGGTGAACACCTGCAACTCGATCTTCACCTCAACCCAGTGCCTTCCCTGCATCTCATCATCCACCTGCCACAAACGGAACGAAATCAGATTCCGTATCCGCAGTTGGAGCAGCCCAGCTTCGAGGGATCAGTTCCACTGGGGCCTGTACAAACCCAGCTGGATTCTCAAGGAAATTGGGATATTACGGGCGTCCCAGCGGGAAAGTACAATCTGCGCCTGATGGGGCCAACTTACAAAGCTCGAATAAACGGAGTCGAAATAAACGGTGCGAACACGGAAGTCGATGCATCATCGGGCGAGGCGTTGGCGACGTTGAAAGTTACTGTCTCGACAGAAGCGCCCACCACGGGGCAATTGAACGTCTTGTTGAGTTCAAAAAACGCGTCTTTCCCCGCGGTGCGTACCCTCGATTCGAAAGGACTGGCCGAGTTTGACGATCTTTCACCCGGACGCTATGAGGCGCAGGTGGTTGGCCCCGGACGTCGCTATGCCATCACGAAGATCGCAGCCGCGGGCACGACTATCTCAGGCCACGCGATCACGCTTCCCGCAGGCGGGTCGGCGTCTTTGTCGCTTTCCGTAGGAACTGGCAGTGCCGAAGTTCAGGGGATCGCGAAGCGAGATAGCAAGCCTTTTTCCGGCGCAATGGTCGTTCTGGTTCCGCGCAATCCCGAGGGCAACCGTGATCTCTTCCGCCGCGATCAAAGCGATCTCGACGGCACTTTTGCATTCCACGATGTTGTCCCCGGTTCCTACAGCGCCGTCGCGATCGAAGATGGATGGGACCTCGATTGGTCGCAACCGGAATTGATCTCTGTGTACGCGAAACGTGGTGTGCCGCTCGTAGTGGCTGAGAAGCCGGGTCAGAACCTGAATCTGAGCCGCTCCGTGGAAGTCCAGTCGAAGTAATGCGCGCCGGCCTGCGCTAATTGGCGTGATCCCGATGGACCGCGCTTTCACCAGCGATCCGAGGAGCCTGCCCTGAGCTGTTAGGCAAAGGGATCTCGCGCGATTTAAGAGCGCACCCGATCCGCGCGAGATCCCTCGCTACGCCTGAAAAACGGCTCCGCTCGGGATGACGCCGTCCGGTAAGAAGGCTGGGAATGATTTTAAATGGATACGCTCGCAACCGCCGGAATCTCAATCCTCACCCGCAGCCCCGGCTCCGCATTCTCTGCTGTGATCGTGCCGCGATGCAGGCGCACCGACCGCTTCGCAATCGAAAGCCCTAGTCCAATGCCTCCGGTCTCCTCATCCCGCGCTGCTTCTACACGAAAAAATGGTTCGAAAATCTGATTCAGCAACTCCACAGGCAGGCCTGGGCCATAATCGCGCACGACAACGCTCGCGCTGCTGGCCTTCTCCGCAAGCGTTAAATCGATGTTGCTCTTCTCGGGCGAATGGCGGATCGCGTTGCGCAACACATTCTCAACCGCACGCCGCAACAGCTCGCGGTCTCCAGTGACTTCTGCCGAAAGTTTTCCTTCCACGCGGATGTTGCAGCCCCGGAACAGTTGCGCCTCGATGCGGCAATCATCCACCGTTTCATCCACCACACCTCCAAGATCGACCGGCTCCATCGTGCGCGCTGCCGGATCGCCTTCCATGCGCGTCATCTCGACAATTTCGGACACGAGTGACGTAATCCGATTGGTCTCGCGATCCACGCGGTCCAGCGCGGCCTTCTGATCGGTCGCAGTCCTCGACAATCGAATCGCCAGCTTCAGCCGTGTCAGCGGTGATCGCAGCTCATGCGAAATATCCTGCAGCAATCTTCGTTCACTCGTGACCAGTGTCTCCAGCCGCTCAGCCATGCCATCGAAGGAACGCGCCAATTCGCCGATTTCATCGCGCCGCGTCATCTCTGCACGTGCCGACAAATCTCCGCGCCCGAATCGCTCCACCACCGCAGTCAGCCGCCGGATCGGCGATACCACCGCAAACGCCGCCAGCCAGCACAAAGTGCCCGCGACCGCAATCACCAGCGCGTAAAACGGAGATAAGGTCCACCGACTTGGCGTCCGCGGATCCACCGCCAGAAACCAGTACTTCCCATCCTCTGATCGGTGGGTCACGACGTATTGCCCGTTGATCCAGGATCGCGAACGTGAAAGCGGCGGAGGCGGAAGCAATTTTCCTCGCTGTTCTCCCGACACTACGTCGACACCATCGGAGTTCAGAAGGAAATGCGAAGTCCCAAAGAGCCGATTCAATTCCGCCAGATAGGACGCCGCAGCAGCCCTTCCCCCGCTCTCCAGTGCATTGCGCGCGCTCTGCAGTTCCAACTCATCCATCGCCTCGAAGACGGGGTTCAAATACTGACGCTCGACACGATCCGAAATCACGAGAAACACCACCAGCGACAGAGCCAGCATTCCCAACAACGCCAGCAGAATCCCCACGTAAAGCGATCTCATTCTTTCGCCCCCTTCGCCGCGAATACATACCCGATCCCTCGAATGGTGCGAATCATTTCGCCTCCGCTGGCCAGCTTTCCCCGCAGGTGACTGATGTGGACATCGAGCGCCCGATCATACGGAGACGCCTCACGCTCGAGCAGCGCCGCCGTGATCTCTTCCCGCGTCACCACCCGTCCCCCCGCGCGGATCAGCATCTCAAGTAGATCGAACTCCAACGATGTCAGATCCACCAAATGCCCTTCGCTCCACACTTCGCGCGTTTGTAGGTTCACCTCGACATCGCCAAAGGTCTTGATCGAGTCCGGACTATGCTCCAGCCGTCCCGCTCGCCGCAGCACGGCTCGAATTCGCGCCAGCAATTCATCCGGATCGAACGGCTTAGGCAGGTAGTCGTCCGCTCCGGCATTCAGCCCCTCGATGCGATCGCGACGATGAACGCGCGCAGTCAACATGATGACCGGCACCTCGGTCCTCCGCCGCAACTGCTGTAAAACTGTAAAGCCGTCGAGCATTGGCAACATCACGTCGAGGACAATCAGGTCATAGGAGTTCTTCAGCACCCGCGCTAGGCCGTCGCGGCCGTTAAACGCGCAATCAAGTTTGAATCCTGCCTCACCGAAAAGTTCTCTCATCATGCCGCACAATTCGGCATCGTCATCAACGAGCAGAATTTCAAGTGGAGGCTTGCCGGGAGTCGATTCCATCAGAAACAATCCTGCGGTATTGTGTTTCGCCGGGTCAAAGGAAGAATGCGCACTTAAGAATTCTTAAGACTCTGCCGCCGCGAACGCGCTCTCCAGTAGCGCCACGGAGCGAGCAACATTACCGGCGATGGAACGGCTTGCCAGCCTCCGAGAACAATCGGCGGTAAGCTCGCTGCTGACAAACCTCTCGCGAAATCCCCAGCCTGTTCGGCCTACGCGGAATGGCAGCGCTGGCGGTAGTGATCTATCACTACGGCGAGCAGCGCGGCATCATGGCCCACTTCCCCGGACCGTTCGTCGTCACCCTCTTTTTCGAATTAAGCGGACTGCTGATTACCTGGCTCTTGCTGAAGGAATGGACAAGAGGGAAAAAGTCAATCTCCAACAGTTCTATCCCGCCGTGCGCTGCGCCTGTTCCCTGTCTTTTATGTCGTTTGGATTCTCTACCGCATTGCCCGGAAGTTGGGCCACCTTCTTTTACATGGGCGATTACTATTACGCCTTTCACCAAAGCTACAGCGCGATGACAATCGCCTGGTCTCTCGGAGTAGACGAGAAGTTCTATTTGCTCTGGCCGTTCTTTCTCACTCGCATCGAGCGACCGAAGCTGATCAAAATTCTTTGCGGCATTCTCATCGCGGAACCAGTCTATCGTTCCTTTCTGACTTTCATTGGACATCAACCTTACACGTGGTTCGCATTCGATTGCCGTCTGCATGCAGTCGTTCTGGGCTGTCTCGTCGCATGGTTGGCAAAAGATGGTTGGACGCCGCCGCAATGGATTTTGCATCCATTCACACCCGCGTGCGCGCTGATTATGGTGTTTGCGCTGCAGAATGATATTGCCCGTGTATGCGCTAGGAGTCGTTCTAGTGTCGACGGTGGCGCGGCCCACCTGATTCCTGAAAAATCCAGTCTCGCGCTATCTCAGAGTCATCTCTTACTCCCTCTACCTCTGCCATGCAGCCGCTGGCGAGATTCTGTGGCCGCGGATTGCCTCAACATTCCCTTCGCGAAACTACATTGCCGCGTTCGTCGCGCAAATATTCTCTGCGATCGCGGCTGCATCGCTGCTGCATTTCCTAGTAGAGTGTCCGTTCCTCAGTCTGAAAGACCGGTTGCACAAAGCACAACGGATGGGTGGCCCACTCAAGCCCGATTTCGGTGCTTGGCTGAGCGTGAAATGGAGAAGCAACGTTCTCCGTTCGTGTAGATTCCGCCATGCGGGATCGGGGATTTTCAAGGTATGTGGGTCTCTCGTCCGATGACTCATTCCTTTATCGTGCAGAGCGAGAGAACGCCTCCCGCGCTGATAGACATCGGCTCGTTGAGCCCGCCAGACTATCCCTCAGCATGATTGCATCCGGGCAGAGCCTGCCTCCGTTTCACCCGGCAGGTTCGTTGTAGCTCCGCCGTGCCATGCTGTTCTCAACTTCCGGCTTGTGCTTGGACATTCGGGACAACTCGCAAATGCTACCGCGCGATGAGTTTTTTACTCCGCTCCGGTATTACTAGTAAGAATTGACGCCGATCCATCGGCGTCACTGGAACGGGGGTACATAATGAACGAGTTCGCTAGCAACGTCGAGCGTCATCGCAGCGAGCTGCTGGTCCACTGTTACCGCATGCTCGGCTCTTTGCCGGACGCCGAGGACGCGGTGCAGGAGACATTGCTTCGCGCTTGGCGGTATCGCGACAGTTTGAAGGAAGGTGCGCCGCTGCGCCCCTGGCTCTACCGCGTGGCCACGAACGCCTGTCTCGATGCGATTGCCCGAGATCAGCGGCGCGCGGTGCTCGCGGCCCGGGCCGCGGCGGATGATGGCTGGACCGGGCAGTCGGAGGACGTCGTCTGGCTGGGGCCGATTCCGAACTCATTGCTTGAGCCCGCCACACCGCCGGCGAGCACGCCGGAGGCGATGACGCTGAGGAGCGAAACCATCGGGATCGCCTTCCTCACGGTAATCCAGCTCCTCACACCGCAGCAGCGGGCTGCCTTGATTCTGTGCGACGTGTTGGACTGGTCCGCCAAGGATGCCGCCGACCTGCTCGACCTCAGCGTCCCGGCGGTAAACAGCGCATTACAGCGCGCGCGGGCCAGGCTCCGCGAGCGTCTCCCGTCGCATAAGCCCGCATGGCCCGCCAACGTGGATGCCAGCGCGGCCGAGCGCGATCTGCTCAAGAAATACGTCGAGGCGACCGAATCGGCGGACTTGCGGGCGTTCGAATCGATCATTCGCGAGGACGCAACCTTCCGCATGCCGCCCGACCCGGACACCGCCGCGGGCCGTGAAGCGATCCTCAAGCTATGGGTCGAAGCGGGATTCGGCTCCGAACGGTTTGGTCGGCTCCGCTGCGTTGTGACCCATGCGAACCTGCAGCCGGCGGTCGCAGCCTATTTGTGCCGGCTCGGCGATTCCACATGGCGTGCCTTGGCGCTGGACGTTCTTCGAATCGAAGACGGCCTGATCACGGAGATCGTGGTGTTTATGCCGGACAATTTCCCGGCGTTCGGGCTCCCGCTAATTCTGGACCCGGCCACGGAGTTGAACACGTGTCATTGATGTGCTCAATGCTCGATCTGCTCGATGCTCAGCGAGGCAAAGGCGGAGTCGTTTCTCTGGTACGCTGCCTCTGGCTGATCCAAGCGAGGCTCCTATGAAACGCAGGTCGCCATACTTCTTGAGCATCCTGAGTCAAACTCACATAAGCGCTGGTACATAAGCTGGTACATAAAAGGGGATCAGGACAATCCATGAGAAACTTAATCTACGCAATCAACATCACCCTGGATGGCTGCTGCGACCACACCAAAACAATTGCCGATGAAGAACTACTTGAACACTATACGCAGCTCATACGAGAGGTTGACCTATTCGTTTATGGGCGTAAAACCTATCAATTGATGGTTCCTTATTGGCCCGATGTCGCAAAAAGCCAGTCTGTAACAAAAGCAGAGAAGGAATTTGCCCGGACGTTTGAGTCCATCAACAAGATTGTTTTTTCACGATCATTAGACAGTGCCGAAGGAAATACGAGAATTGTCCGAACGAAGATTCAAGACGAAATACTTAAATTGAAACAAGAACCAGGCAAAAATATTTTAGCCGGCGGGGTAAATATTCCCTCACAACTTATAGAGCTTGGCCTGGTTGATGAATATCGTTTTGTCGTTCAGCCAATCCTTGCCGGAGAAGGAACACGGTTGATGGATGGCGTCAGTCTGCCCGAGAAATTGCAATTGAAACTGGTTGCGTCAAAGACTCTTAAATCAGGATGTGTTGCGCTTCATTACTTGAAACAGTGAGAGAGAACCCTGCGAGGCTCTGCTGGCACTTAGCAGAACTGGCGTTTTCGCCCGCGGGGCTGGCGCTTCTGCTGAGCCCAGGGTGACCTGAACTTTGCCGGAGACGTCCGCTTGAAAATCGTCGTGCTGATTGTGAGATTGCTGCTCGGGCTGGTGTTTCTGGTCTTCGGCCTGAATGCCTTTCTGCAATTCCTCAAAGGCCCTATACCCGACGGCCTCGCCGGACAGTTTCTTCAGGCTCTATCCACGTCGCACTATATGTTGGCGATCGGCGCAGTGCAGGCGGTTAATGGCGCTCTGCTGCTGATCAATCGCTATGTTCCGCTGGCCTGACGATTCTTCGGCCGGTAATCGTAAATATTTTGTTCTGTCATCTGCTGCTCAATCACGAAGGCATCGCGGGCGCCCTGATCGTGGCGGTGTTCTGGTTTGTGTTGTTCTCCCACTATCGTCAGTACCTTTTCCGGGATCTGTACCGCAAAGGCTACATCTGCGTCGTGACAGCGAACGCTTGCGAGTTTGCCCGCAGTCCGAAGCCGTTTTGCGCGGACCTCAGGCGCTGAGGCGCGGGCTGTCTGCGTTGGCTGTGTGGCACAAGTTAACTCGTGCCCTTCCCGATCTTGCCAAATGAGTGCTTTGATTTTGCAAGCTGAGAATCATTGCCGCCTTTGTGTACTTGGTCCACGGCACACAGAAATTGTTTGGTCTTCCTGCACCGTTCCCGGGCGCCGCACCTTATCTCCGCTGTTTTTGGCAGGGAGCATGATCGAGACTTTCGGGAATGTGCTTTTTGCTGATTGGACTCTTCACTCGAACCTTCGCCTTCATCCTTCTTGGGTAGTTCATTCGTCACAGACACGCTCGCATCTAACAGACTAAATTGTCCTCCTGCCGTGGGGACTTACACGCTTGCACCACAGCGGACAGAGTCATTTCGTCACATTGTGCTGCCACCACCGCTCTCGATCCTTCACAACAGCTCAGCGAAGCGCAAAAGGACACCTTGGCCGAAGCGCTGAAGTTCTTAAAGCAAGGAGTATCGCGACGCTTAATTGGTAATGCCGATCATTTTTGGCAAAAGCAATATTACGATTTCAACATTCGCAATTACCCGCAGTTTGTCGAAAAGCTCCGCTACATTCACCGCAATCCCGTGAAGGCAGGTTTATGCGAGCGTCAGCAAGATTGGGAGTTGAGCAGTTTTCGCCACTATGCAACCGGCTTTGAAGGGCGAGTACAGAGCGAGCCGGAATGGACGGCACGAAGACGCGAGCGCGCGTGGGGCGGAGTTTGTCCAGCTGTAGAACTGCCCCACTCAACCCAAGAGCCGGCGTGAGTGGTCAACCCGTCGTTACTTGTGATGGCCCTTTGCGGACGCCCTTGGCTTGCTTCCCCGCCTCTAACCCTCATATACTCTGAACGTTTGCCCTCTTTTGCCCGGCAACGAACCTCGCAGTGCAGGACTTTTCACCTGCAATCATCCGGAGACTATCTTTTATGACGACGACAGTGACCACACCCCCGCACGTGGACAAAGAGTCCAACCCGTGGGAGTCCCAGCGCGCCCGCTTCGATCTGGCTGCCCAGAAACTGAACCTCGACGAAGGTCTGTGGCGCGTTTTGCGCTATCCCAATCGCGAGATCACCGTTCACATTCCTGTACAAATGGATGACGGCCATCTCGAAGTCTTCACCGGATTCCGCGTCCAGCACTCGATTGCCCGCGGCCCAGCGAAGGGCGGCATCCGCTACGCACCCGATGTCACCCTCGACGAAGTCCGAGCTCTTGCCAGCTGGATGACCTGGAAGTGCGCCGTGGTCAACATTCCCTTCGGTGGCGCTAAGGGCGGCGTCATCTGTGACCCGCACAAAATGTCGATGGGCGAGGTCGAACGTATGACCCGCCGCTACACCGCCGAACTTATCGAATTCATCGGCCCCGAGAAAGACGTTCCTGCCCCCGACGTCAACACCAATGAACAAGTCATGGCCTGGATGATGGACACCTATTCCATGCACATGCGCCAGACCGTCACCGCGGTGGTAACCGGAAAGCCCATCAACATTGGCGGGTCCCGCGGACGCCGCGAAGCTACCGGTCGCGGCGTGATGATCGTCTGCGACGAAGCTTGCAAGAAACTAAACATCGACCGCAATCGCGCCCGCGTCATTGTGCAAGGATTCGGCAACGTCGGCTCCAACGCCGCTCAGCTGATGTACGACACAGGATACAAAATCATCGGCATTGCCGAAGTCGGCGGCGGCCTCTTCAACAAGAACGGTATCGACCTTAAGGCGCTCCTCGAGTTCCGCCAGAAGAACGGCACCGTTCACGGATTCCCCGGCGCCGAAAGAGCCGACTCCGCCGATCTACTCGTCAGCGAATGCGAGATTCTGATTCCAGCCGCAACCGAAAATGTCATCACCAGCCGCAACGTCGATCGCGTGAAGTGCCGCATCCTCGCCGAGGGCGCAAATGGCCCAACGACCTCCGCCGCCGACGACGTGCTGTCTGACAAGGGCGTCTTCGTGATTCCCGATATTTTGGCCAACGCCGGAGGCGTCACCACTTCCTACTTCGAGTGGGTGCAAGATCGTCAGGGATACTTCTGGAAGGAATCGGTCGTCAACGAGCAACTGGAGACCATCATGAAGTCGTCTTTCGACGACGTCGTCCGCTACGCCGAGACGCATCACGTCAACAATCGTATTGCCGCGTATATGTTGGCAATCGATCGTGTAGCGTACACGATTCGCCAGCGCGGTATTTATGCGTGAAGGAGTCTTGCGTCCTGAGTGAGGTGCCTCACCCTTGTCGCGCTCTTTGCGACAGGGTGGGCGCTAAATTTCTGGAGGGGTGCAAAAGCCTTTAAAGGGGAAATTGGGGTGCAGCAGGTCTTGCCGATTTTGCGAGACTTGGGAGGTCGCAAGAAGTCGGAGTAGGGATCACGATCGCTCATGACCCCTTCCACCGAGCCGGACGAGCGGCGTTACCGCATCCGGCTCCCACCTTGGGTGAACACGCCCAAGCGCACGAGGGGATAAGGATGACAAACCTCAGCCGGCGGAAACCATTTCGCAATGT